>Ga0181535_10000090_pt1 | contig 134251 bp, 123 predicted proteins | sample PEATcosm2014_Bin_44_FD_119774 | JGI IMG/M metagenome (GOLD analysis project Ga0181535, IMG submission 119774) | Peatland microbial communities from MTU Mesocosm Facility, Houghton, MI, USA - PEATcosm2014_Bin17_30_metaG | ecosystem: Environmental > Terrestrial > Soil > Wetlands > Peat | place... | reverse complement strand
TCTGTCAACCGTCTGCCTGTTGAAAATCCGTGGTCATGTCAGCAGAAAAGAGGCATTTAAGGCCTCAAAAGCCGGGTTTTCACGCTGATTTCGCATGTATTTGCGCCGTATTTGCATTCGCTTGATCGTCCTTTTACAATGTCCGGCGGATACTACTCCCGTGATTTCGCACGTTGGGCAGAAGGCTCCGTTCGCTACTTCACTTGTTTCCACCGTTCCGGTGGAAGTCTCCATCTCTACCCCAATTTCCCCTTTGCCACTGGCTCCGGCCAAGCCGCGTATCCATGCGGAAGTCGGCCGGTATAGGGTGCGCCTGGCCCAGACTGTTGAGGATCGTGACGCCGTTTGCCGCCTGCGATTCAAGGTCTTCAACATCGAACTCGGCGAAGGGCTTGAAAGCTCGTATCAGACAGGTTTGGACAGCGATCAGTTCGACCTGTTCTGCGAACATCTTCTGGTCGAGGACAAGCTGGAGAGCAATCCCGCCAAGCGCATTGTGGGTACCTACCGCATGCAGTCCGGCGTCACCGCTGCCCAGAACCTCGGCTATTACTCCGAGCAGGAGTTCAGCTTCGTTCCCTATGAGCCCCTCCGGGCCGGGATTCTGGAACTGGGCCGGGCCTCCATTGACCGTGAGCACCGCACTCCTGAAGTGCTGACGTTGTTATGGAGAGGGATCGCGCAGTATGCTAACGATATGGGGCTGCGTTATCTGATCGGCTGCTCTTCACTGAACTCCAAGGACCCGGCAGAGGGCTGGCAGATGTACCGCGAGCTTGAGCATTACCGGGTTCCGCCTGAGTTTGAGACCGTGCCGACCGCCGCTTATGCCTGCCCCACCGAGCAAGAGGGCGCACTTGCACAGCCTTCGCCCCTCCATCAGGATCACCCGCTGCCCGTTCCCACCAAGGTTCCCAAGCTACTCAAGACCTATTTGGCCATCGGCGCACGCATCTGCGCCACCCCGGCCTGGGACCGTGAATTCGGCACCATCGATTTCCTGACGCTGCTCGATCTCAAGCTGCTTTCCCGCGCAGCGCGCAATCGCTTCTTGGCGCCACTCACACAGTGAGCCTTAGAGCTGCCCGGCGCGCTGTGGCGCTGGCTCTTGTACTGGTCATGTGCATCGTCCGTTTCTGGCTAATGCGCCTCAAGGGTCCACGCACCCTGGAACGGCGCGCGCTCTGGGTCCAGGCCACCGCCCTGGGGATACTCAACAGCCTGGGTATTCAATACCAGATCAAGGGCCACCCCCCCGCGCGAGGGTTGGTTGTCGCCAACCATCTCAGCTATCTCGATGTGTTGATTCTCAGCGCGGCCATGCCTTGTTTCTTTGTCGCCAAGGCCGAGATCGATCGCTGGCCTTTCTTTGGAAAGGCGGCGCGCACCGGCGGAACGCTCTTTATTGATCGTTCCAGCTTGGCCAGCGCTGAAAAGGTCTCCGCAATGATCGGCGAACGTCTTCAACTCCCGGTGCCCATGCTGTTCTTTCCTGAAGGTACCAGCACCGATGGCAGTTCGCTGCTGCGCTTCCACTCCCGCCTGTTTGAGCCCGCCATTGTGGCCGGCGCCCAGGTGACCGCCGCCGCCGTTCGCTACGTAGTCGAAGACGGTACCCCGGAGCGTGAACTCTGCTGGTATGGCGATGAGGCGTTCGCGTCCCATCTCTGGAAGGTATTGGGAGCTGCCGGCTTCTCCGCGGAAGTCGAATTTGGCGAGCCGCACGTTTACCCCCATCGCCGCGTCGCCGCCGACCAGACTCAAGCCGAAATCGAAGCCATGCGCAATGTCAGCGTCAATGATCTCGTTCTGCAATAACGCTGCCCTCGCCTGTATTTGACTAGCCCACCATCCGCAAGCCATCAGCCAGGAGGTACCCGCTCCTTCTCGTCCCCTCTGTGGCTTGGCACATCTCTCGGCTCAAGCCAGGGCGCCATGTATTTGGGGCGCTGCACAAAGGAAGTGCAGATTGAGGTGCGCCGTGACAGTTTGCGCGACACCATGGCGAAGGATCGATGGTGGTTTGGCTGACGCACGAGTATCTGGCGATGACTTGAGTTCCAGGCGGGTTGCGGTCGTGCTCACCCGCGCGCCGGTGGCTTCAGCCCCAGTTCGCGCATCGCAATCTGGAGGTCGGCCCAGGCTTCCTTTTTCTGGCGCGGATCGCGGAGCAGATAGGCGGGGTGATAGGTAACGATGAGCTTCGTCCCACGCACGGAGTGCACACGACCGCGCAGGCCGGCGAGGGGCTGGCGCTGGCCGAGGAGATAAGTGGCTGCAGTGGCTCCCAGCGCCACTAGTACTTCAGGGTGCACAACGTCGATCTGGCGGAAGAGAAATGGCGAGCAAGTGTTGGCCTCTTCCGGTTCCGGGGTCCGGTTACTGGGCGGGCGACACTTGACCACGTTGGCGATGTAGACCTCTTCGCGCTTCAGGCCCATGGCCACGATCATGTTGTTGAGTAATTGGCCGGCGCGGCCTACGAAGGGAAGGCCTTGCGCGTCCTCGTCAGCGCCCGGCCCCTCGCCCACAAACATGAGGCGCGCTTCTGCGCTGCCGTCGGCGAACACCAGCTTGTTGCGGCCCTTATGCAGCGCGCAGCGGGTGCAGTCGCCAATGTCTTCGCGGATGAGGCGGAGGGCGGCTTCGCGCTCTGCCGGAGCGACGGGGCCCGCGACTTGAGGAGGTGCGGGAAAATTCTTGCGTGCGGGAATGGTCTGGTCCTCGTATAAAGTCTCTGGCCGGGGGGCCGTACTCCAGGTATGAGATGCGAGACCCGGAGCAATCATGTCTTGATCGTGGGCTACGGATTGGACCTCTGCCGGATCGTGTTGTGCCAGTTCGTCCACAATGGCCGCGAACAGCGCAGGGTCTACCGGACGGCGGTAGAACTCAGTGAGCCCGAGGTCGCGGTAGAAACGGATGCGGGCAAGCAAAGCATCTCGTGTTGTGGAATCGAGCTGGGGCGCCACTTCTCTTACTCCACAATCAGCTGACGGCGAGTCGACGCAGGCGAAACAGATTGGCTGAGCACCTGATCCTGCGATGTCTTCTGGTCGAGTTCCACCACCAGGGAACGAGGTCGGCGCAGGGTGAGAATCTCGTCGAGAATGCGGTCGGCGAGCTTGCGCTTGTGCATCTCAGGTAACTCGATGGCCGTGGAGGCAGTGAGAAAGGTGGCGGCGTTCAGATCCGCATCGATGCCCACGCCGTCGCCAGACACGTCGTTGACCACAATGGCGTCCGCGCCCTTTGAGAGCAGCTTGGCGCGGCCGTTTTCCATGCGGTTTTCAGTTTCCGCGGCAAAGCCGATGATCAACTGTCCGGGGCGGCGCTGACGCGCGACTTCGGCGAGAATATCTTCGGTCGGCGCGAGTTCGAGGGTGAGGGGTCCGGTTCGCTTGAGCTTGCGATCGGAGAAATTCACGGGACGGTAGTCGGCCACCGCGGCGGCCTTGATGACCAACGTGGCCTCAGCCATGCGGTCGAGCACAGCGCTGCGCATTTCAGCGGCGGTGGTGACTTTGACCAACTCGCAATGAGTGGGTGGGTGCAGCGCTGAAGGCCCGCTGATGAGAATCACCTTCGCGCCGCGGCTCTGGGCGGCGTCAGCCAACGCATAGCCCATCTTGCCGCTGGAACGATTGCCGAGATAGCGGACGGGGTCGAGGGCCTCGCGCGTGCCGCCCGCGGTGACCAGGACGATTTCGCCGGCCAGGTCGTGGCGGCGGCCCAGGGCATTCAACACGGCATCTGCGATGGCGTCGGGCTCCGCCATGCGGCCGGTACCGACCATGCCGCAGGCCAGATCTCCGGTGCCGGGTTCAACCACTCGCACGCCGCGTTGGCGCAGGATTTCAAGATTGGCCTGCGTCGCCGGGTGGTCCCACATATTCACATTCATGGCCGGAGCGACGAGGACCGGGGCCTGGGTGGCCAAGTACATGGTGGTGAGGAAGTCGTCGGCGATGCCGTGGGCAAACTTGGCTAGGATATTGGCCGTGGCCGGAGCGATGACCAATGCCTCGGCCCACTGGGCTTCTCCGATGTGCTCGATAGAGGAATCGTATGCGTCGCCACCGCCGGTGGCGTCGTCCCACAGGCCGGTAATGACCCTGTGGCCCGTAAGCGCGGCAAAGGTGAGCGGCTGCACAAACTTACAGGCCGACTCGGTCATGACCACGTGGACCTCAAGGGCCTGCCGCTGCAGGGCGCGCACCAACTCTGCTGCCTTATACGCCGCGATGCCGCCGGAGACGCCGACCGTCACTCTCATGATTCGATTGTAGAACGATTCGATTATCAAAGGCGCGATGCCGGTACGGAAGGGAATCGCAGTGCCCCGCGGAGGTTGAACAGGCTGCGGAAAAAAGTCGAGATTCTAAGCCAGCGGCGGTGCGGGCATCCCGCAGAGGCTGAAGCCCTCGTTGATTTGGCTGCATTTGCGGCACGACTAAAGTCGTGCCCTGACGCAATGTGCCCAAGTGTTGCCTTGAGATCGGTTTTTTCGCAGCCTGTGAAACCCCCCGTCTCCCTCCGGAATGCGTTTTTCCGCAGCATGATAAAGCCACATCAACTCTGATTCCGCTGCAATCTGCCTCTCCAACTGGCAAAATCCGCCCTCAAAAGCAATGAAAAGGGGCATTTTTCGGGCACTTCTGTTTACCATTAAGATAATAGGGCCGCCAGCGGGTACGGTTAGTTTATGCAGATTCTAAATGGCTTACCTCTTTTTTGGGCCAACCGTGGGCCTCAAGAAACGCCCATTGCAAGGGGGAGGGGGGTGGGGGTAGCGATTTCTGGCCAGGTGCGGGCAGCGGATCGATCTTGCAAAACTGTCTCATATAGATATTGTGCGCTGCCCGGTGGTAATTTTCTGCAAGTGCGGAAATGACCCGACTCCGAAATAGACCTGGTCAGGTTCCGCTACAAACGCATAATGAACCATAGATATCCGGGCTCACGGCAAATTGCGCGGCAAGGATTAAGGCATTTCTCCTTCAGATATAGCCCTTGTATCGAGGTGCAGGGTTGCGTTTTCTTGAGGAAAACACAACTTAAGGGGCGTGCTTTCGGTGTACAGCAGGCGGAGAAATGCTATAGGGCACCTGCGTATGGTGCTCTTACGGCATGGGTAGTGGTCTTACAGGATCGGTATGCCCCGGTCTTCGACCAGCGGCTTGACTACCGGGACCTCCTTCTTCACATAGGAAATCTTTCCTGCGTCGATCTCTTCCTGCGCGATGCGGCAAGCTTTGGTCGACCGGCTGGGGACAAGCGCGGCGGATCCGTTCTGCAACTGGCGAGCGCGACGAGCCGCTACCAGGACCTTGCGGTAATTCGAATCGAACTGGGTTTCAATCATCATCGGAGTCCTCTCCAAATAGCAGTTGCTGCTGGCCGGAGGGGCCATTGATGCCAAAAGCCTCCAGCACGGGTTTGAGCCGCTCCTGCGCGTTGGATTGACGGCAGGCCGCGGCGACCTCCAACACCCTGCTGGAGCGGTATGCAATCGGTTCGCTATTCCGGTAAAAGCGTTCTGCCAGAACAATCGCTTCCAGTTGCGCCACCGCTCTGTCAAGGATGTCGTTGACCAAAATATAGCCGTAATCGCGATAATTCTCAATCTCCTTGCGGGCCTCGCCCAGGCGCCGGAAGAGTTCGGCATCATCGACCACGCCCTCGGCACGGCTGCGATTGCGCAGACGGGTGCGCAGGGCTCTGGGGTTAGGCGGCAGGACAAAGATGCTTACCGCCTCAGGCATGGCCTTGCGCACCTGCGCTGCGCCCTGTACGTCAATGTCGAGAATCAAATCGTGGCCCGCGCGCCGCGCATCCTCGAGCGACTGGCGGGCGGTGCCATAGTAGTCCTTGCCAAAAACCTCAGCGTGTTCGAGGAACATCCCAGCATTGATCATCCGCTCAAACTCATCGCGGGTGGTGAAGTAGTATTCGCGCCCATTTTCTTCCGAGCCCCGCGGTGCGCGCGTGGTCCACGAAATGGAGAAATCGACGCCGCTGACCTGTTTGCGCAACTCGCTTACCAGGGTGCTCTTACCGGAGCCCGAGGGCGCCGAAATGATAAAAAGAATTCCTGCCACGATCCAGTATTCCCTTTCGCTGGTCTGTTGAGTATCGTGCACTGCAGCCTTGACTATTCCACGTTTTGAATTTGCTCGCGCGTCTTCTCGATCTCAGCTTTCATTGCCAGTCCGAGCTCAGTGATGTGCGTGCCTTTGCCACCTATACCGCCGGTTTTTGAAAGCAGCGTGTTGGCCTCGCGGTTCATCTCCTGAAGCAGAAAATCCAGCTTCTTGCCCAATTCGCCGCCCGCCGACAGCAGCTCGCGGAAGTGGCCGATGTGCGTGTGCATGCGCGCCAACTCTTCTGAAATATCGCTGCGGTCCACCAACACCGCAACTTCCTCCAGCAGGCGCTGGCGGTTGAATTCGGCCCCGGTCGCCGCTACCAGCCGCTGCGTGAGCCGCTCCTGGTAGCGCTGCTCCACCTCAGGCCGCAGCAGGGCCACGCCCTCGACTGCCTCGGCCAGGCGGTCAAGCGAAGCATGGAGGATGGAACCCAAAGATTCGCCTTCACGGGCGCGCATCACCTTCAATTCGTCGAGTAGAGGCGCAATCTCCTGCTGCACGCTTTCGGCCAGTGTTGCAGCGTCTTCGTCACCGTTGCCGCGATTATCGTTTTGCAACGCGCCAGGCAGACGAAGAGCCACATTCAAATCCGGCTCACCATCAACATCGAACTCTTCCCGGGCGGCCTTGAATGCGTCGAGATAGCCGGCCACCAGTTCGCGGTTGAATCCGGCCTTCTGCTGCAAGGAGCGATCGACGGAGAGAGTCAGTTCCACGTGGCCTCGGACCAGGCTCTCTTTGAGCGCACGGCGCAACTCCATTTCCAATGCGTCAAGGCCGGAGGGCAAACGCAACTGGATGTCGAGAAAGCGGTGATTGACGCTCTTGACGCTGAGCGTATAGACAAGCTGATCGTGTACACGAACCTGTGCGCGAGCAAACCCGGTCATCGAATAAATCGGCATTCTTTCTAGTCCTTTGCGTCGCTGGAGAGCGCCGGCTCCAGCATCCCGTTTCCGTTCTCTGGTACATCCATGAATTGCAACTGATAGAGCCGCTGATAAGTGGGCGAAGTGGTGAGCAGTTCTTCGTGGGAGCCGATGGCGGTGATGCGGCCATCCTCAAGCACGGCGATGCGGTTGGCGCGGCGGATGGTGCCCAGGCGATGGGCGATCACCATGACCGTGCGGTTCTGCATCAGGTTGGCCAGGGCGGCTTGCACCAGTGACTCGCTCTCAGCATCGAGCGCCGAAGTGGCTTCATCGAGAATCAGGATGGGGGCGTTCTTGAGAAGCGCGCGGGCAATGGCGATGCGCTGGCGCTCGCCACCAGAGAGGCGAAAGCCCTTTTCGCCGACGACAGTGTCATAGCCCTGGGGCATGCGCAGGATGAAGTCGTGGGCCAATGCGTTGCGCGCGGCCTGTTCGACGAGGGCGTGCTTCGTATCGGGCTGGCCGTAGGCGATATTGTGGCGCACCGTGTCGTTGAAGAGAATGGTTTCCTGTGTAACCTGGGCCACCTGGCGACGCAGCGAGGCCAGGGTGAGGTCGCGCAGGTCGTGGCCATCGATGAGGATGCGGCCCCAGGTTACGTCGAAGAAGCGCGGAATGAGGTTGACCAGCGTGGACTTGCCCGCGCCGCTGGGACCCACCAGCGCCAGCACCTCGCCCGCATGCACTTCAAGGTCGACATGATGCAGAATCTGGTGCTCTCCCTCTTCGGTGCTGTAGGAAAAGCCCACGTCTTGAAACTGGACTGACTTGGCGAAACGATGGAGAGCCGTCGCGTGGGTCCGCTCTTTGACGTCGTCCTTGGTATCGAAGAAGGCGAAGATGGATGCGGAAGCGCCCATGGCCTGCTGGAAGCTGTTGTAGAAATAGGCGAACTTGCGCACCGGATCGTAGAGCTTGAAAAGCAGGATGATAAATGCGCCGAAGAGCCCCATCGTCATGCGGCCGTGAAGGATTTCATTGCGGCCGATGAACAGGAACATGGCAATGGCGATCGAGCCCAGGGTGTCCATCAATGGAGAGCTGATGGACTGTATGCGCACGCTGCGGAGGTTGGCGCGGAAGAGGCGGCCCGCCGCGGTTTTGAAACGCAGAATCTCCCATAGCTCAGTATTGAAGGCTTTGACGATGCGGTTGCCGGTGACGGTCTCGTGCAGGATGTTCTGGATTTCGGCGAGCTTGTCCTGGCCGGTGCGCGTGCGCGTGCGAACCTCGCTGCCGATCTTGCGCGCGGAGGTGACCACGACTGGAATGAAGAGCAAAAGCGCCCAACTGAGGTGCCCGCCCAGCTTGATTACGAGAACAAGTCCGGCGATGAAAGTGAAGAACTGTTGGAGGAACTCGCCGATGACGGAACTAAGGGCTGTTTGTACTTTGTCCACGTCGTTGATGAGCGTGGAGAGGATGGTGCCAGTGGCGTGTTTGTGGAAGAAACTGGACGATCGGCGCAGAGTGGCTTCGTAAAGGTGGTTGCGCAGGTCGGTGATCGTGCCGAAGCCGGCATAGTTGACCAGGTAGGTGCCCAGGTAATCGCAGATCCCTTTAAGCAGTGTAGCGACCACCAGCGCGAAGGCCACCACGTTCCATGCATTGTGCACGTGCATGAAATGGGGGATAAGAGTCCGTAGGTCGAAGCTCCATTGGCTTCTGGGAAGACCGAGCAGGATGGCGCCTTCGGGTGCGTCGGGCCGGAGTACCTGGTCGAAAATGGGCTGCAAGAGGAGGATGCGAAAGGTGTCGAGTACGCCGACGGCCGCCAGCAGCAGAACGCCGGGCAGCCATTGCAGCGTGTAGGGAAGCCCATAACGCAGGAGGCGCAGAAAATTCTTCATAATGGCCGGTCCGCCTGGCGAATGACATTCCTCAGACTATGCCCGGGATGGGTGCGCAACTCCATCCCCGTATTGTATCCGGCTGTGGGTGAAAGTCGGGTATTCGGGAACCACTGCGCCGCCTTGGCAAGGACAGAGGCGCCGCGAGGGCGGACGCTGACAGCGCTGGCTTCAGTAGGCTCGCAGATCGACGATGGCTTGCAGGATGGTGTTGGGCTGGGGCAGAATGGCATCCTCCAGCACCGGCTGGTAGGCGACGAAGGTGTCCATCGCGCCCACGCGGCGCACCGGCGCATCCAGGTCATCAAATAACTCGTCCGCGATACGCGCAGCGATTTCAGCACCGTAGCCCCAGCTGAGCATGTCCTCATGGGCCACGATTACCCGGCTGGTCTTACGCACCGATGCTGCGATGGCCTCCCAGTCGTAGGGGTTGAGGGTGCGCAGGTCCAGCACCTCCACTTCAATGCCGTGACTGCGGCTTGCCGTTTGCGCGGCCTGCAATGCGCGGGGCACGAGAGCGCCGTAGGTGACCAGGGTGATGTGCTCGCCGGGTCGCACAACCTTTGCCTTGCCGAAGGGAATGGCGAACTCCGGCCCCGGATAGGGCGCGCGGCCATACGTCTCGCGATAGAGACGCTTGTGTTCGAGGAACAGCACCGGATCGTCACAACGGATCGCGGTGCGCAGCAGACCGTTGGCATCGAGGGCGTTGGACGGGAACACCACGCGCAGGCCGGGGATATGGGTAAAGAAGCTTTCACCTGACTGCGAGTGGTAGATAGCGCCGCCGGTGAGGTAGCCGCCGATGGGCACGCGAATGACGGCGGGCGCGGCCCACATGCCATGGGAGCGCCAGCGCATCAAGGCCAGCTCGTTATGGATCTGGTGCATGGCCGGCCAGATGTAATCGAAGAACTGAATTTCGACCACGGGCTTCATGCCGCGGAGAGCGTAGCCGACGGCGCGGCCCACAATGTTGGCCTCGGCCAGGGGAGAGTTGAATACCCGCTCGGAGCCAAACTCGGTCTGTAGTCCCGCGGTGAGCTTGAAGACGCCACCCTTGCCCTTGACTTCGGCCAGCGCGGCTTCACGGCTGGCGTCGGCTACGTCCTCGCCATAGACGACAATGCGAGGATCGCGGCGCATCTCGTCGTGGAGGCAGGCGTTGATGAGATCGGCCATGGTGTGTGGAGCGCTGCCTTTGGAACTGGCAGACTTGCCTGGAGCCACGCCCGGCGCCTGCTCATGCTCGCCGGCAAACTCGGCGGTGGTGGGGTCGAGGTCCTCGGAATAGACGTGGGTGGTAATCCCGGATACTTCGGGCAGCGGGGCTTCGAGAGCACGGTCCGCAGCTTCGGCGGCCTGGCTGTCGGCCGCATGTTCGAGATCGTTGATCTGCTCGGCGCTGAGGATGCCATCGCGCAACAGGCGCATCTGCATCTTGGTCACCGGATCATGCATGGCTTCGGCTTCGCGCTCGGCCGCCGAGCGGTAGAGCTTGTCGTCGTCAGAGAGCGAATGGGAGTAGGCCCGCATGACATGTCCATGCACGAAGGCGGGTCCGTGACCGGCGCGGCAGTGCTCCGCCGCTGCCTGGAAAGCGCGCAGGCTGACCTCGGGATCGGATCCATCGATCTCAGCAAAGTGGAAATTGGGGAAGTTCGCGACCAGCCGCGAGATATTACCACCGGGAGTGTTCACTTCCACCGGAACGCTGATGGCGTAGCCATTGTCTTCCACGCAGAAGATCACGGGCAGCTTCTGGTTGGACGCGGTGTTGATGGCTTCCCAAAACTCACCCTGGGAAGTGGAACCCTCGCCCAACGAAGTGAACACCACCTCGTCACCGTGGAATTTGACGTCGCGAAAGGCGCGATAGTCGCCATCTGCTTTGGCCGCCGCCTCAGGATGACGGCTGAAATAGCGGCCAGCCTCCGCGCAGCCCACAGCATGAAGCAACTGGGTAGAAGTTGAAGATGAAGTGCTGACGATGTTCAGTTCGCGGCTGCTCCAATGGGCGGGCATCTGGCGGCCGCCACTGGCCAGGTCGGTTGCCGCACCCACGGACTGCAAGAGCATCTCAGCGGGCGTGACACCCAGGGCCAGGCACAGGGCGCGATCACGATAATAAGGGAAGAACCAGTCGTAGCCTGGACGGAGGGCCAATGCAGCAGCCACCTGCAAGGCCTCGTGGCCGGCAGCCGATATCTGAAAGTAAGTCTTCTGCTGCCTTTTGAGCAGGATTTCGCGGTCGTCCAACCGGCGGGAGAGATACATGAGCCGGTAGATTTCAATCAGTTGTTGAGGGCTCAGCTTGCCCGAGGCGCCAACCGCCCCTGACGCCCGAGAGCCGGAAACCGCAAGTCCCATTTCCTTGACCCCGATTACAGCCTAAATCTTTCCCGATTGTAGCAACCAGTCCGGTGACGCCGGTCCGGCTAATCGTTTGATGCGGCAAGCGCCACTGGATATCCACAAGTCAGGGGATGGTCGAAACGAATGGATCGTGATAGTCGATACCGCCGCCCACGGCGACGCTCATTCTCTGCTTGACGTTGCGGGCCAGCTTCTCAATAGCGGCTACTTTGCGCAATTGCGATGGGGTAAGGGAATCGGAGTTGCCGGCGCTGACCTCCGCGTTCAATTCCGTGGCCAGTTGCAGCAGCTTTGCGGTGTCGGAGACCATTGCTTTCTGCCGCAGTGCGTTGAGAGTGCGCAACTGCCTTTCTTTCTCGGCGGGAGGGCGATCATTCAAATCGCCAAGCGCGGAATTCGGATTATCCTGCTGCCTGCGGAGCGGAACCTGCTGGCCGGATTGGGCTCCGCTGAGCACAGCCAAAATGAGTGCGAGGCCCAAGCCTACGGCCGTGCGTGTCGTGCGGAGTCGCAAGCCGCGCTGCAGGCATAGAAGTGCATCTCTCTTAGCCACGGCGCACCTGCTTTGCACACATTGAATGGCAGCACATCGCATCCACTCCGCTAGTTTCCGCTCGGCCCGATTTTTCCCTTTTGTTTCACGCTGCGCGCCAGTTTTTCAATCTCGCCGGCTTTGCGAACGACAAGAATCGAGAGCGTATCCGTGTTGGTCTTATCGACCTCAGCCTTCAACTCTGTGGCTAGTCTCAATAATTCCGCGCTATCGGTGGCAATCTGCCTGCCGCCCGGCTTGGCAGTATCGAGACTCTCCTTTTCGTCCAGGCCTTTGCCTGGCGAACTCGGAGTACTGACAGCCGCCTGGTGGCCGGGGTCGGCAGATGGTGCTTGCGTGCCCGGCTCGGCTGCGCCTGCAAGAACGGCGATGACCCCGAGGCACGCGAGCGTTCTGCCCCAACGCCACGACATCGGTTGCGACTCGAATCGAGTGAATAAATGCGCGCGAAGGTGACTTCGAACCTGATTCAATCGCATAGGGAAGTACCTCGCTGTGGGCGATACCGAATCAAGAACTCCCTCTTCGGCTTGGTCGCGTCGGGCGAATCAGGCGCCTGGACCGACCTGCGCACAGTTTAGATTGTAAGAGGAGAGTTGGAATGCACCCATTTCTTTTGGCGGCCAGGACGGGCTGGTTTGCAGAGGGCCGGTTTCTGGGCAAAGTGCTGGACGAATGGGCTATCGATGCCCAGGAATTTATCCGCCTCAAACTGCCCCACTTAGTCCTGGTTGCGATTATCGCCTTTGTTCTGAATCGTTTGCTGCGCCTACTTGCGGCGAGAATGATCTACGTCGCCGAGCAGCACGCCGCGGGGCAGATACGCGTTTCCCAGGTAAAGACTCTGGCCGGCGTGATTCGCACGACGGGGCTGGCCATTATCGCTCTCATTGCCGGGATGCAGATTCTGGCCGCATTGGACGTTAATCTTGCACCCCTGTTGGCTTCGGCGGGGGTGGCCGGAGTGGCCATTGGCCTGGCAGCGCAGAATATTGTCCGCGACATGCTAAACGGCATCTTCATCCTCATCGAGGACCAGTTCAATGTGGGCGACACGGTGCGCCTGGCGGGAGTCTCAGGTGTAGTGGAGGCCATGACATTGCGCAAGACGACGGTCCGCGATGCGGATGGGACCGTTTACGTGATTCCCAACTCGCAAATTGGTATCGTGGCCAATCAGAGCATCGATTACTCCGTGGCCACGGTGAACGTAAGCGTGGACTTCTCAGCCAACCCCGATGCGGTGCTGGAGCTGTTGCGGGGGATTGCGATGGAAGTCAGAAACAGTCAGGATTATCGTGACCTGTTTGTGGCCGATCCGCAGATTCTGGGCGTGGATGCGGTAAAAGGTTCGGAGATCATTTTCCCGGTGGTGTTCAAAACCCTTGCAACCAAGCAATACGCACCGGTGCGCGAGTTTCGCCGCCGCGTGCGATTGGCGCTCGAAGAGAACCACCTTCTGCCCGGCGATCCCAACCGGGTCTTCAATACGTTTTTGGACTCCGTAAAGCGGGTCGGCAGGCAGCCGGCCCCCGAAGCGCCGCCGGCGCCAGATCCAACCGCCGTCAAGCCTCCTGAGAGCAATCCATTCGGTGGATCGTGAGGGCTGGAGATAGTTCGCGCAACCTCAAACCTTTTCTTCCAACGCCTGCGACAGCGCCTCGGGATCGGTGATCGGAGGTAGGCAAGTACGCCCGCGGCAGACCATGGCCCACGCCTCTGCTCCGCCGGGTATTGGGACCTGAAGCAGCGTTTCGGCCAGTGCTTCGGGAATGCCGCCCGGAACCAGCCGCGCCGGATCGATCCGCATTACCGTCTTGCGAACGGAAAAGCCTGCGACAGCCGTCGCCTCAAGGCGATCGGCCTGGTCGCCGGACCCAACAACGACCACCTGCAACGGATCGAGCAAGAACCGCTCCAGTGCCAGCCCGTAGCTGCCGGCATAAAGACCGAGGTGCTCAACGATTCCAGCGAAGGAGGCGAGCGTATCTTCGGCGATTTCGCGGTATTCGGTGCGGCCGCTCAGGGTCTCAAGACGCAGCAGGGCCGCGGCAGCGGTCGGGTTACCGGCCGGGGTGGGCGAGTCCTGCACGGGCTTGCGCCGGGCCCCCAAAGCGCCCAGCGGAGTGGCTCCGTCAACGGGCAGGACGGCATCGTAAAACGCCCCCGCGGTGCGGTCGTAGAAGCGGGCGATCATGGCGTCGGCCAGCTTGACGGCGGCATGGTAGAAATTCATCTCTCCGCCGGCCAGCCAAGCGTCGATGCAGGCGTGCACGGTAAAGGCATAGTCGTCCAGAGTGCCCGGAACCTTTTCTGCGGGGAAGGCTCCCACGATCGAATCATCAGATCGGTCACCATAAGCGATCACGTGATGAAGCGTCTCCACTCCGTCCCATGCCTCGGCCAGAAGGCGGGTCAGTGTGCGGAGTGCGAACTCGCGCGGTTCGTTGAGGCGCAACACGCGCGCTGTTTCAAGGTAGGCCGTGACGGCCATTGCATTCCAGCCGGTGTAGAGGGTGCGGTCGATGAAGGGCGTAGGGCGGGCAGAGCGGGCATGGAGCAGCTTGGCTCGCGCCGATTCAACCAGCGGACGCCACTCAGCAGCGGATTTGCCCGCTTCGGCGGCGAGTTCCTGAAGCGCATATTTGCGGTGGAGCACGTTCTTGGCCGGATTGTGGTGCATATCGCCCAAGTCGCCGATATCCCAGTAGACCGAAGCGATGTCCAGTTCCGCGCGGTCCAGCACGGCGCGAGCCTCGTCAAGCGTCCAGGTGAAGTAGTCGCCGTCGTCGTCGAGGCTGATGTCGGCGTCCTGCGAGGCGTAGAAGCCGCCGTGGTCGCGGTCGGTCATCACGGCGTCGAGCCAGGCGACGATCTCCTCAGCCGTCTGGCGGAAATCCAGGCGCACAAGGCTTTGGAAGGCATGCACGTAATTGCGCAGAAGCTCTGTGTTGTCATAGAGCATCTTCTCGAAGTGCGGAACCACCCAGCGCTCATCCACGCTGTAGCGATGAAAGCCGCCGGCAAGCTGGTCATAGACTCCGCCGTGCGCCATCTTTTCAAGCGTGGTAGTGAAGGCTTCGCGGGCCTGGGCGTTGCCACGATTCGTGGCCAGCTCAAGCAGGAGGTCAAGGGTTGCCGGGTGAGGGAACTTGGGCTGCGAACCAAAGCCGCCATTGCGTGGGTCAAACTGAGCCAGCGCCGAGCCGGCAATCTTATCCACCAGCGCCAGTGTTAACTGGCCCCCGCGGCCTGAGAAACTTTCGTTGTGCTCGATGGCGGCCATTACGCTGGCAGCCGATTCGAGCGCCTCGTCGCGCTGTTCACGCCAAATCTGAGCCATGGTCTGCAGCACCCGCCCGAGGCCGGGGCGGCCGAAGCGGTCGTGCCGTGGGAAGTAAGTGCCGCCGAAGTAGGGCCGGCCGTCCGGAGTAAGAAACGCAGTGAGCGGCCAGCCGCCCTGCCCACTGATGGCCGAAACTGCAGCTTGGTAACGCGCATCCACATCGGGACGCTCATCGCGATCCACCTTGACCGCGACAAAATGCTGATTGATGAGGCGAGCCATCTCAGGATCTTCGTAGGACTCGCGGTCCATGACGTGGCACCAGTGGCACCAGACCGCGCCAATGTCGAGCAGGATGGGCTTGTCTTCAGCCTGCGCAAGGGCAAAGGCCGCCTCGCTCCAGGCATGCCACCGGACCGGCTGGTGGCGCGCTGAACGTAGATAGGAAGAAGCTGCGTGCTCCAGCTGATTGGAGGCGCCGGGGGTGGGGGATTGGGCCTCGTGCATGCGCTCAGGATACATGAGTTATGCGCCGGGGTCCCAGTCGAATTGACGCTCGTGTCAGGCCTGAATAACCACTGCAGCCATTCCCGGAGCCAATTCCAACTTGCCGGGCCACGGGCTTGGATCAGGCTGCTCGGGAGAGACCCACTTCAAGTCCGCAGTTCCTGCGTGGTCGAGAGTAACTTCGCACTCTACGCGATCGGTATCGCTCATGTTAGCGAAAACTACTGCACGGCGTCCGTCCTGCCGTTGAAACACAGTGTAGGTATCAAGCGGCGTGCCGCTCGCAGTTACCTTTGCACCAAGCGTGTCACGAAACTCCCCTTCCCAGAGCCACTCCCGATATCTGCGCCTCAGATCGTCCACTGCGCGACCATAAGTCATCGAGGCCGGTATCTCATCAAGCTCGCCATGAAAGTCGCGCGGCTCATAACTCATTGAAAAGCGGTAAAGCAAGCAGGCATTGATCATCTGGCGGTCGTTATCTCCAGTTACCGCGACCGACATGGGCGCGAATGGACTGAGATAGCGCGCGAAGGGGACAAAGCCGCGATTGATGCGGAAGTAAGACATGTCGTAGGTTTGCAGTTCGAGATCGTAGGGTGATTCGCCGGCGAAAACAAACTGCTCGGGATCGATGATCTGGCGAAATCCCTCAATGAGCGGCACGTCTCCTGAGAAGACGGCCCCTGGGACCGCATGGCCGTGCGTCCGTGAAAAGCAATAGGGACTGATGTGCCACTGACATTCATCAAACAAGATGCCGCTGGCGCCTAACTCAACGCTCTTCCGGAATTCTTCGAGGGCGCGCTTTCTCCAGATAGGGCTGGCCTGGCACATACCGGCTCCGTGGCGCGCGTTGATGCCACTTATCTGCGTGGGAGTGTCGTAGTTATAACCGTTGAATAGATAGGGATCCCCATATGGGTCCTCAATCGCAAATTTTCTAAACTCTTTTGCATAAGCAGGTGCAGTGACGTCGGCCCATGCGTACTTATTAAACAGGACGATTTCGACGCCCATCTTTCTGCTGGCCGCTATGGCGTCTTTGAACTCCTGCGCGGTGCCGAGCCTGGGGTCAGTATCATGCAGTGGGAAGTCGCGGTCCTGGCCGCCCATCTGCCATCCGGTCAATTGAACGGCCTTCACTCCCCAGCGTTGGCAGGCCTCGGCAACCTTGACCAGGTCCTTGTAGGGAAACGATAAGCGGTCTTCTGACGAGTTGATCTGGATCTGTTGCCATGAGTGAACGTCCTTGACCCATGACGGCATTTTGGGAGCTTTGGCCCAGGAACCGCGCCAAGCCTTGTAGATGTCCGCGCCGCCATGCCAGTCGCCGCTGAATGGCTCCAACACCAGTGCCTCGGAACTCTGGCTGGCGCCGGGTTGCACGAAGCACAAGTGATTAGGGTCGATGCCGACGGCTGAATCGGTAACCTTGCCGGAAGCTAGGGTACTTGAATTGAAAGAATCGACATAAGCCGGAGATAGAAAGAAACAGACTTGCACGGTTTGCTTCTGGCCCGGGTCGTGGTAGCCAAGATAGAGCCCGCGCGTGTCACTGAGGATAAGACAGAACTGGATATCCGTGCCTAAGTGACGCAACTGGGCGGGAGTGTCGTAGCCGTAATAACCTACCTGGTTTCCAAACGTGGGCCACAGGCTGTCGGAGCCCATCGCGCTATAACTCCACGCCGCCTGAGTCATGCGCTTGTCTCCTGAGGGAGGCTTAAGTCCAGCGAGCCGCGGATAAGTGTAGCTTTCAATGACCGCCGGGCTTCCATTGCGGATTTTGTAGGAAAAATGGACGCCGCCGCCGACCAACTGAACCGACTCTTTGACTTCAATATCGAGTTTGCCCATGCGGTCGCTCTCGAAGCCGGTCCAGGTGATCGTCGCATGGTTGGTATCCGACTCAATCACCGGTTTGGCGGCATGACGCTCGGTGAGATAGTGAAAGCGATGCTCTGGAGCGGGTACATGGAGGCGCATCCCGGCGCCGCGCAGCTTCCAGGCACCGTCTTTCGACTCAAGCTTGTCAACACAGCCGGTGTGCCGATCGATGGCCACGATCATGCGATCGTTTTCAAGCACCAGCAGATCCGGAGTGTTTTCTGCCGCGGCGGGCACGGCGGCATGGGCAATGAGTCCGGAGGCGCCGGCGGTGAGCGCGGTGCCCAGAAATTTACGACGCGAAAATGGCATAAGGAGATCCCCTGCCCAGCGACCCTAGCTCAGCAGGCTGGTTGCGTCAAGGCGGACAACGGAACGTGACTTAGCTTTTTGCCAATTCCGCCTCGATGGCCGCAATCAACTCCGGCGCGTCGGGCGCGGTGTCGGGCGAGAAACGCTGGACCACAACGCCATCGCGGCTGACCAGAAACTTCTCGAAATTCCACAATAGCTCGGGCTCGGGATTGGCCTCGATGCCGTAGCCCTTCAGTTTCTCGCGGAACGGCACCTGAGAAAGACTGACGGCCTTTGGCTGGGCAGCGATCAGGGCCGCGTAAAGGGGATGCTTTTCAGGTCCAACCACCGTGATCTTGCTGAACATGGGAAACTTGACGCCGAAGTTTCCAGTGCAAAAGGACTGAATCTCCTCGTCAGTGCCTGGCTCCTGACTCTTGAAGTCGTTGGCCGGGAAACCGGCCACCACCAGCCCCTGCCCACGGTACTGTTCGTAGACATTTTCCAGGCCCTCATATTGCGGTGTTAGCCCGCACTTTGAGGCCACGTTGACGACCAACAGAACTTTGCCCTTGAACTGGCTTAATGATGTGTCTTCGCCGGTAATCTTCTTCACAGGGATGTCATAAATCGATGCGCTCATGATGATTTCTCCTTTACGGCGATTGGGCTGCTCTTTCTTGAGGATTATCGATTCGGTATCTCAGGCCAGCAACCGCTTAGCCACCTGGATGTATAACTCGACTGCTTCGAGCAATTCTTTCTTGGCCAGCTTCTCGAACGGCGTGTGCGCCACGTGAATCGATCCCGGTCCCAGCAGCAGCGGCTCGCCCCAGTTGCTCAACTGCGGAATATCGGTGGTGAACTTGGCGATCATGGTGGGCAGGCCTTCGACAGCGCGCAGGCGGACGAAGGGGATTTCGAGCGTGAAATCCACCTCAGCCAGGCCGGAGGCTGCTTCAACGAGGGCAGCGCGGACCGGGGCCGAGTTGCCTACCAGGCGGACCAGCACCTGCGCTTCAGCCTTGTCGGCCACCACGTTGGGGGCATGGCCACCCTGAATCTGGCCGATATTGAGCGTGCTGGGACCGACGTCCTCAAGCGTTGGCAGGGGCAGGACGAGCAGCTTTGCAAGAACTTCGACTAATTTGTGGACCGCGCTTTCGCCGAGTTCGGGATAGGCGGAGTGGGCCATCTTGCCGGAGGATTTGAAGACGGCGCGCAGAGCACCTTTGGATGCCAGGGCCAGGCGATTGTCGGTGGGTTCGCCATTGATGAGAAAGCGGCTTCCCTTTGGATTGAGGTTGGCGGCCTTGGCTCCGGCGGAGTCGCGCTCTTCGCCGCTCACAAACAACAACCCAACTCGAAATCCCTGTGCGCGCAGGGCCTCCGCCGCGGTCACCTGGCCAGCGATAATGCCCTTTGCATCCGAGACTCCGCGGCCGTACATGAAGCTTTCATCCTCGCTGAAGGGGATATAAGGCGGGACAGTGTCCATGTGGGTGGAGAAGACCAGATCGGGCGTCTGGCCGGCCACGCCTGCGTAGATGTTCCAGCGCGCACTGCCAATCGTGCTCTCAGGCGGCTGAGCCACGGGAGTCTTTTCAACAGCCCAGCCGCGCTGGGAAAGGAAGTGAGCCAGAAAATCACCCACTGCGCCTTCGTTGTAGGTGGTGGACTCGATTTCACACAACTGGCGGGTAAACAGGATGGGATCAAGACGCGGAGGCTCTGACATGATGCTGCCAGAATACCGCACGAGGCGACCCATTCCTCCGGCACCGTGGAATATTCGATGTCATAGAGGCGGAGCTTTGTTGATGTTCTGGAACGACTTATCAGAATGCGATGACGAGAGCCGGCGCGCGACGATTTTGGTGAGGCAGCGCTTAACTCATCTGCGCGTAGAATTAGATACGGCATGATCCCCACATTTGCACCCGTCTCCATGGACACAGGTTCGGGAAACGCTCTGCTTCGCAGCGTGGATTTGACCGGACCCGCCGGTCGGCTGGAAGCGGTGTTGAACGAAGGAGCGCCCACTGCACCCTTCGCGGGGTTGGTCTGCCATCCTCATCCGCGGGGCGGCGGCAATCTGCACAACAAGGTTGTGTACCACGCGATGAAGGTGATGAACGCGCCGGAGTGGGGACTCGGCTGGCCCGTGCTGCGCTTCAACTTTCGCGGCACAGGACGAAGCGAAGGCAAGCACGATGGCAAGGCAGAGACCGGGGATGTACTGGCCGCTATCGACTGGCTTGAAGACGAGTTCAAACGGCCGGTGGTAGTGGCGGGATTCAGTTTTGGCGCGGCAATGGCGCTGCTGGCCTGCTGCGGACGCGCACCGCATCACGCGCAAATTCGAGCCCTGGTAGCTTTGGGCCTGCCCACCCACGCCGACGGAAGCGATTACCGTTATTCGTTTCTGAGCGGCTGCAATATTCCCAAGCTTTTCTTGAGCGGAGACAACGACCAGTTCGCGCCGGCGGCGCAACTGGCAAAGGTGGCTGAAACCGCAGCCGACCCTAAACACATGGTGCTCCTACCCGGCGCCGATCACTTTTTTGCCGGCCAATTGGAGGCGATGCAGAACGCACTCGCCGGTTGGCTAAAGGAGCAATTGTCATGAGTCCAGTGAGCGATTCCGTGCTTGAATCCATGCATGCCACAGCGACCGAGATTTTTACCGGCGCCTTGAATGCATGCAACATCGCGTCGGCCTTCGACCGGCGCATTAGTTTTGAAGGCAACACACTGCGGCGTTTGCTGCCTGACGGCATCGGACCGGATACGATCAACCTCGCCAGCTACAAACGCATCTTTGTGATCGCCCTGGGCAAGGCCGCCGGCCCCATGCTGGAGGTGCTGCTGGATCGGATGAAGCGTCGCCAGGGGCTGCGGGGCATCTGTTGCACAAAATATCTGCCCAAGAGCCGCAACTGGCGTTTCCGTTACTTCGAGGGCGGTCACCCGCTGCCAAATGAAGATTCTTTTGCGGCGGCCCGCGCCGCGCTGACGATGCTCAAGAAGGCGAAGAAGGATACGCTGATCTTCTTTCTCATCTCCGGCGGCGGCTCGGCGATGTTCGACTTACCTCTCGACCCGCAGATCAGTTTGGGCGATACCGCCGTCTTCAATGAAGCGCTGCTGGCCTCGGGTGCGCCCATCAACGAAATCAATACCCTGCGCAAGCACTTTTCCGCGGTAAAAGGCGGGCGGCTGGCCATGGCGGCCCCTGAGGCCCTTAAAGTCTCGTTACTTTTGCCCGACGTGCCGCTGCGCTCGCTCGATGCGCTCTCCTCCGGCCCCACTTCCCCCGACCATTCCACTGTGGAGGAGGTGCGTGCCATTTTGACAAAGTACGAACTCGGGCCGAAATTGCCGGCCTCGATTCGCACTTTCTTTGAGCGCGAAGATCTGCCGGAGTCGCCGGGCAACAAAAGCTGGCGTCCAGGCTTCCTGCCCAGGATGCCCTGGGGTGAGGCTGCTGCGCAGGCACGCCGCGTGACGGCGGCGGCGGTCATGACGGGCGAGCATGAGGCTTTTCGCGATTCCGTTTTTGAGCTTCTGCTCTCCAGCCATGACCTGGTGGAGAGTGCTCGTGCGCTGGCGCAGAAGGCGGGCTACTTTGTGGCCGTGGACAACTCCTGCGACGACTGGGACTATGCCGACGCCGCGCGCTATCTGTTGGAGCGTTTTCACCACTTGCGGGCCGGGCATCCACGATTCTGCCTCATCTCGGGAGGCGAGGTGACGGTGACCATGGACCGCGTTCCCGGCGCGGGCGGCCGCAACCAGCAATTTGCCCTGGCCTGCGCGCTGGAATTGGCGCAACATCCGGGCGAATTGCTAACCGTGCTGAGCGCCGGTTCCGATGGCATCGACGGGAACACCCAGACCGCCGGGGCTGTGGCTGATCCAACCACGGTGACCCGCGCCCGTGCCTTTGGCTTTGACCCCGAAGAGTCGTTGCGTGCTTTTAACGCCTGCCCGCTGTTTACAGCCTTGGGTGACGCAGTCGTGACTGGGCCCACCGGCCAGAACCTGCGTGACCTCCGCGTGCTGTTGGCAGATCGGTCTTAATCTATAGATCATGCCGCCGGGAAACAGGCCGGCTGGCTCCCGCAGCGGGGAATCAACTCTTCGGCGGCCAGAGTGATGCGTCTGGATGTACCCTGGTTTTCACTTCTCGTTCACTCTGCATTAGGATGGATTTGTGGCTCGCCGAGGAACTCGCAAGACCGCCGATAAGGCGCCGGACATCCGCGCGGTGGCCGCGCTGGCCAGGGTTTCAATTGCCACGGTCTCGCGAACGATCAACGGCTCTACATTGGTGAGCGAGCGGCTGACAAAGCGCGTCTGGCATGCCATAGAACAGTTGAACTACTTTCCCAACACCCATGCGCGCAGCCTGGTTTCGGGCCGCAGTCGCATTCTTGGAATCATTGTTGAAAACATTACCAACCCCTTCTTCCCCGACCTGGTGCAAAGTTTTGAAGAGGTGGCCGTGGCCCATGGATACGAGATCCTGGTCAGTTCTTCGAACAGTGATCCTGCCATCCTGACCACGTGCGTCCGGCGCATGATCGAGCGCAAGGTGGAAGGAGTAGCGGTGCTCACCTTTGGCGAGGAAGAGCCGGTTCTGGACCAGTTGGCGAACCGTGACATTCCGATCGTGCTTGCCGAGTTTCGCCTTAAGGATCCCAAGGTAAGCACTATCCTCCTCGATTACGGCACCGGAATTCACGCCGCCGTTGATCACCTGGCAGAATTGGGGCATCGCAAAATAGGCTTTTTGGCTGGGCCACACAAGCTACACTCGGCCATCACCCGCGAGAACGACTTTCGGACTGCGATCGAAGCGGCCGGGCTCACTATTCAGAAACAGTGGATCGTCGAGTGCGACCACACGGCCAAGGGAGGGGTAGCGGGATTTGAGCGTCTTCAGGCGCTCACATCCCATCCAACCGCAATCATCTGTTCCAACGACATGACCGCCATCGGCGTTCTGCGCGCTGCTTACATGCAGGGTCTTCGCGTTCCGCAGGACCTGTCCGTAATTGGGCTGGACGATATCGATTTTGCCGAGTTCACGCTGCCGCCGCTGACCACAATTCGGCTTTCGCGCGCAGAACTGGCGCGCGCCGCTTTTGAGGCTCTTCGCCTGCAAGCAGAGGACACCAACAATCCAAGCATGCAACGCGAGTTCCTGGTCTCAACCAGCCTGGTGGTGCGGGGATCAACGGCAGCACCACCTGCGGGCACTTAAGGCATTTCTCCTTCAGATATAGCCCCTGTATCGAGGTGCAGGGTTGCGTTTTCTTGAGAAAAACACAACTTGAGAGGCGTGCCTTCGGTGTACAGCAGGCAGAGAAACGCTATAGCTTTCGTAAGTTCAAAATAGCCACTCACATCGAGTGGCAAGTGCAGACCAATTTTTCATTTGACCCAGAAGTTATATTTCCATATGCACCATAAAGCGCGAAAACCATCGCGCCAGCCAATCTTCTTGCCCTCGGAGTAGGTGCGGCCGCTATAAGATATGCCAACCTCGTAGACACGCGCCTTTGACTTTGCGATCTTGGCCGTGATTTCAGGCTCGATACCGAAGCGGTTTTCTTCAATTCGCAACTGCTGAATTACCTCGCGGCGGAATGCCTTGTAACACGTTTCCATGTCCGTGAGGTTCAAGTCAGTGGCGATGTTTGAACACATGGTGAGGAATTTATTCCCGACCGAATGCCAGTAATACAAAACCCTGTGGGCATCGTTGCCGCCTTGAAACCGCGAGCCAAAGACCACATCGGCCTTGCCGGAAAGGATAGGTGCGATTAGCCGGTAATATTCCTCCGGATCGTATTCCAGATCCGCATCCTGAATGATGACAATCTCCGAGGTCGCCTGCGCGATGCCGGTGCGCAACGCGGCGCCCTTACCCATATTCACCTCGTGCCGGATGAGCTTGATTCGTGGCTGGGTATGCGCCAGAGGCTCTAGATGGTTCCAGGTACCGTCTCCCGAGCAGTCATCCACAATCACCAGTTGACGCACGGGACGCTGCGCCAGCACCACCTTGACTATCTCAGCCACGGTGGCAGCCTCGTTGTAGACCGGCATCACAACAGTGAGACAGGGCTCTATGTCATCGTTGGATTTCACTGCGGACATGGTAACAGTCTCAGGGCGGCGGAGGCCTGCGAACGCGCAGCGGTAGGGGTCGAAAACCGGGTTGACCCCGATCTCACCGCCTTTCAAGCCCGCTTAATCTCGACGTGCGAGAGTCCCTCGCTGAACGTGGCGATGGCCGAGTGATCCAATTCTCCTTTTCCATCGCCCATCAGAGACTGCAACATTTGCTGGACCAGAGCAGTTAGAGGAAGGAACACCCGGTTGGCCTCCGCAGTGAGAAGCGCATTGCGCAGATCCTTCTGGTGAAGGCGAATTGTGAACCCCGGCTTGAAGTTCCGGGCAATAAGCATGGGAGCCTTCGCATTGAGCACAGCGCTACCTGCCAAACCTCCCTTTATGGCATTCACCACTACGTCGGGATCGAGGCCGCAACTCGTGGCCAGGGCGAGGGCCTCGCCCATTGCGGCAATATTGCACGCGACCATGATCTGGTTGGCCAGCTTGGTCGTGTTTCCCGCGCCCACCGGGCCGGTTAACGTCACACTTGAGCCCATGCATCGAAGCAAAGGCTCTGCACGATGGAATGCCTTCTCGCTGCCGCCCACCATAATCGCGAGCGTTCCGTCAATTGCCTTCGGTTCGCCACCGCTCACTGGTGCATCGATAAAATCGACATTCCGGGCAGCGCATGTGGCGGCAATCTTCTGCGAAACAAGGGGATTGATCGAGCTCATATCTACGATCAGAGCCCCTGGCGCACAGCCCTCCAGAATCCCGTCGGCTCCCAGCGCGACCTCTTCCACCTCGGGCCCATCCGGCAGCATCGTGAAGATGATCGAAGCACGCGAACCCACGTCGCGATGCGACACCGCGCGCACTGCTCCGTCAGCGACACAGGCATCCAGCTTCTTGGCATTGCGTCCAAATGCAATGACTGTATAACCGGCCTTCAAGAGGTTCTTGAGCATTGGACGGCCCATAATGCCGAGGCCGATGAATCCTACCGTCTCCATGATTGTTCTCCAGTCTTGAGAGCGCGACTCGCACTGTCAAATCTTGCGAAACCGGGCGGCAATCTGCTCCGCGCCGCGAGCAAGAATACCCACATCGCTGCCCGTGGCTGTGAAGTTGAATCCCATGTCGAAAAGGCCCTCGACATCATCCACGTTCCCTGACAAGGTGCCTGCGGATTTACCGGCAGCACGAATTCGTGTGCCTGCATCCCTGATTGCTGCCTGCACCTCAGGATGCTTGGGATTGCCGAGATGACCAAAGTCCGCAGCCAGATCGCTTGGGCCGATGAAGATCCCATCCACGCCCTCTACGCCCGCAATGGCCTCAATTTCTCTTAGCGCAGATCGGGTCTCTATCTGCACCAGGACGCAAGTGTCAAGGTGCGCATTCGGGTGATATAAGCGAATTCTGCCGTAATCATTAGCTCTCGGCGCAACAGAAACTCCCCGTATTCCAAGCGGAGGATAGCGGGTAGCGGCCACCGCTTTGCGTGCCTCATCCGCGTTCTGGACGAAAGGGATCAGAAGCGAGCGCGCTCCCACATCCAAAGCTCGCTTGATGATTACTGCGTCGTTCCATGGAACGCGGAAGACGGGTTCCGCTGTCCCGCCGCGCATCGCTTGCAATTGTGCCAGCAGCGACGGGACATCGTTCGGCGCGTGCTCACCGTCAATGACGATCCAGTCGAATCCAGCGCCTGCGCGCCGAAGATGGTCAGCAGCATCATGTTGAAGCTCTGCCTTCGGCGAAATAGGTTTTCGGATTCACAGTCACCAACTCACCACCGTGACCGCAAAGGGTTCCAGTTTGATTTTGCCGTCGGCCGGCTTCACGTTGCGCGCAGGTCCGTCCCCGGTTAACTCATCCACTGTCAGCGCACTCGCCTTCTCTGCATCCGGTAGCGTCACCTCGACAGCGTAATCCCGCTTGTTGGCTAGCAGCAGTTTGTGGCCGGCAGGCGTGAGAAACGCCTGCGCTTCCACGTCTGCCGAAGCCAGGCCGTCCAAGTCCGTATCCACCAGAGTGTCGCCGGGATGGAAGCTGTTCTTGATTAGCATGAGCACCCAGTAGCGCGCGTTGGGCTTGTTGTTGGTCCAGTTCATCATACTCACGCTGGGAAACTGCGTGGGATAACCAACGAGTTGCGATTCGCCAATGAGATCGATCTGCAGCCGCGAGAGCTCGATATAGAGATACGCGTACAGCGAGCCGGCGAGGTTCCAGTAGGCTGGCGGCGGGGCCACGTCGTCCCCGGGCTTGTTGTCAGTGGGCAAAATCACACCCAACTCGTTCAAATCCGTCTTGGTCGCAGGCGAGAGCCGCTTGCGAATGGTCTCAACGTAGCGCACCGCGCTCATGAATCCATCCGCCTGGTCGAAGAAGGTGTATTGCCAGTTGGCAATGGTTTGCGACGGAGTGGGACTCGCGTAGAAGTGGTAGGAGATGTAATCCAGCGGAATCCCCGGCTTGTGATTGGCCGGGTTCAGAAAATATTCAAAAAACTCCGGATGGTCTCTCGGCGCCGCCAGCGCCATGCCCATGAACTTCGTCTCCGGACTTGCGCGATGAACCGCTTCGGCGATAATGTCATAGCGCTTGGTGTAGTCCTCGGGCGTAGTAGAGTGCTCCGAATCCACTTCGTTCAGCACTTCCCACACCGGCAGCCTATAGTGGTAGCCGGACTTGTGCAGTAAGCCGTTTTCATCTGTAAAGCCGCCGTTTACATACCAGTTCACCAGCCGTTCGTAGTAGTCCCCCAATTCCTTGCCGGTTGGGTCCCGCAGTTCCGTACCCTTCGTGTAATCCCAGGTCACCTGATTGGGGTCGGCTGGATAGGGCACGGGCTTGTCGGTCTTGAAGAGCCACGCCGGCATAGTGCTGAAGTTCATGATTGTCGGATGCCCTTCGGTCGCCTCCAGAAAGTCTATGGTCATAGGGTCGATGAGGCTGAAGTCCCAGGAGGTCTTTTGCGGCTTGGGCGGCTCCATCTCGGCTACGGCCAGCTTGGGATACGGCAGCCACGGCACATAGCGCACATAGTCCGCGCCCAGTTCCTTCAACGCTTTGTAGGAAGCGGCGCTCAGTGGTTCGCCGCGCCGCAATGGCGGATTCACCACCACCTGAAACGTCGGTGTTGACTTTGAGACCACCATGGTCTTGTCCCAGTGAATAGCCAGTTGAAGGGCCTGCTGGCCGTGCAGCGCTGCGGACGTCGCAACGCAGGCCAAGCCCATAAAAAATAGCCGGGCGAAATGACCTGCAGTCCGGTGATACTGAAATTGATGTTTTGTCACCAATCCGATGCGCATAGCGCACGCTCCTTTTCATATTCGCTCGTAGGCTGGGTTGCACTGCGCCCGACGTCACTATCCGGATCACGCAGGCTGCAGCATTGTCAGTGATTAAACTCCGAGATTGTTCCCAGAACCCGAACAAATTGGCTCACATTAGAACTGCGAGTTAGAGCGAACCAGCCGTGGAAATGTGGGCGTTAGATCGGAATATTCAAGAAGTTCGAGAAATAGTTAGCTCATTCCGGGTTCACTCTTTTTGTGTCACTTGCTGGTTGCTATCGTCCTGGGCTAAATGCGTCGCCTCCTTTTCCACCGCAAAATCTCACAGTCAAACATTGAGATAAGTGCATGACGTCTTCCAGGTTATTCGGCACGCAACGCCTGCATGGGGTCAACCTTGGAGGCCCGCGCGGCAGGCAGCCACACCGCCACCAGAGCCACGGCGACAAGGATGAGCGGCACCGCGATGAAGACCGCAGGGTCCCAGGGCTTGACGCCGAACAGGAACGTGGCGATGAAGCGCGTCAGCCCGAAAGCCGCTCCAATGCCCAGCGCTACGCCGATCAGGGCTAGCCGCATGCCGTGCCAAACCACCAGCTTGCGAATCGTCCCGCGGTCCGCGCCAAGCGCCATGCGTATGCCCATCTCCTGTGTTCGCTGCTCGACAGAGTAGGCCATGAGTCCGTAAATCCCGATAGCAGCCAGCACCAGCGCGACCACTCCAAAAATGGTCAACAGCAGCATATTGAAGCTCTGCCGCGCGGTGGAGCGTCCCATCACCTCGTCCATGGTGCGGATATGCGCCACTGGAAAACCTTTGCTGGCCACACGTAGTTGTTCCGTGATGGCAGGGATGACCTGGTGGGGGTCGCCGTGGGTGCGCACTAGCCAGAAGAGCGGCTGGATATCGGAGTAGGCTGCGGCGTATCCGTCGGGGACCTGTGCAATTGGCACCATCATCATGGGGTCGGCAGGCTGGCCGAGTCCGCTGTTGTGCGAGTCGCCAACGATGCCAATGATCTGGCGCTCAGGTTCTCCGTCCAGTTCAGGTCCGACACCCTGCCCGCACATGATGTGTTGACCTATGGGATCGTTGTTTGGCCACAACTTTTTGGCCATGGCCTCATTGATGAGCGCCACACCGGGTGCGCCTGCCTTGTCGTTTTCAGTGAAGTCTCGTCCACGCAGGATTGGGATCTTGAATAGGCTCAGGTAACCCGGCGTGACGCTCATCCATTTGTTGAAACAGCAGTCTTTCTGCACTGGACGGCCAAGGATTTGGAACGGCATAGCATCTTCGACATCGATGGGCAGCCAATACGCGGAGGCTGAAATCTCCACTCCGGGGATAGCATTCAGCCGTTCGCGGCCATCCCGCAAGAGCTGAGCCACGCCAGCCGTCTTCTGGTAGCGGTCGCCGTTCAGCGACATTTCCATGGTGAGCACGTTGTGCGAATCGAAGCCGGGACCAACACCGTGCAGGGCGACAAATGTGCGGATGAGAAGCGCCGCCCCGATCAGCAACACCAAGGCCAGTGATACCTCGCTGATGACCAGCACTGAGCGGGCCTTGCCCTGGCGGAATCCGGTACCGGAGCGGTTGCTGCTTTCCTTCAGCGTCGAGTTCAGGTCGGAGCGCGAGGCGTTGATCGCGGGAAACAGCCCGAAGAGAATACCCGTAAGTAGCGAAACCACGAGGGTAAAAGCGAGTACGCGCCAATCGATTCCGATTGCGGCCCCGTCTTCACCGATGCGCGGTAGGCCCGCAGGGCTGATGGCCAGCAGAGCGCGGACGCCGATGAATCCGAGTCCCAGGCCGAGAATGCCGCCCGCGACTGAGAGCATTACGCTCTCCGTCAGTAGTTGACTCACGATGCGCCCTCGACTGGCTCCAAGTGCGGACCGGATGGCAAACTCCCGCTTACGCCCCGTGGCGCGCACCAGCAACAGATTGGCGACGTTGGCGCAGGCGATCAGCAACACCAGGCCCACTGCTCCCAGCATCACCAGCAGCGAGTTGCGCGCGTCGCCGATGATGCTGTCGCGAAGCGATCCAACGGCAAATTGCTGCTTCGGATCTGTTCCGGGAAAATCGCGGTGGTACTGCGGGGCTGCTGCCTCCAATTGTGCGTTGGCCTGCTCTACCGTGACGCCGGGCTTGAGCATTCCGGCGACCTGAAAGAAGTGGTTCATGTCGTTGCTGACGGGTTCAAACTGAAACGGCAGCCACATGTCCGCTTGCGGGTCGGAGACAAACTCTTTTCCAATTACACCGATGATCGTGTAAGGCTCGTTGCCCAGGGAGAGAGACTTCCCGACTGTGGCCGGATTGCCGCCGAACTTGCGCTGCCACAGGCCGTAGCTCAACACCACTACTTTGCCGCCGTGGGGCGAGTCTTCCTGCGGAGTGAAGGTTCGTCCCAGCATGACCGGCGCGCCATACACGCGGAAGTAACCCTCCGTGACATGAATGCCGTGGAGCTGTTCCGGCCGGTCACCGCTGAGGTTGAATCCGGGGCCGGCATTGTCGTAGGCAGCAACATCCTTGAATACGCTTGTCTGGCGCTGATAGAAGTGGAACTCGGGAATGCAGGCGAGGTTACTGGCAATTACGGATGAAGGGGCCAGAAACTCGACCATGCGATCGGCGTCGGGGTAGGTGAGAGGCTTAAGCAGCACTGTGTTTACTACGCTGAAAATGGCGGTGTTGGCACCGATACCTAGCGCGAGAGCAGAAATGGCGGCAACGGCAAAGCCGGGAGACTTGCGTAGCGCTCGGAATGCAAACCGCACATCTTGCATGAGAGTTTCAACTATGGCGCCGCCCATCGCTTCGTGGCATTCCTCCCTGTAGCGTTGATTGCCGCCAAACTCGATCCGCGCCCGCCGTTCGGCCTCTGCGCGTGCCAGTCCGCCGCGTTCCAGGTCGTCCGCGCGGCGCTGGATGTGCGTGCGAAACTCTTCCTCCATCTCCTCTGCAATCTGGGAACGATGAAAAAACTTGGCGGTGAGAGAACGGATGTAGGCCATGATCTTCATATTTCCTCCGGACGTGCGGCAAGTGCGGTGGCCATTGCTGTGGCCAGGCGATTCCAGCCTGCGGTTTCTTCGCGAAATCGCTTGCGGCCGGCAGCGGTGAGTTCATAGAACTTGGCGCGGCGATTGTTCTCCGAGACTCCCCAACTCGCCCGTAGCAGTCCCTGACGCACCAGGCGAAACAACGCCGGATAGAGCGCCCCTTGTTCAATCAGCAACGCGCTGTTTGTAATTTGTCCGATGCGTAAGAGGATCCCGTAACCATGAAGAGGGCCGAGGGATACTGCTTTCAGAATCAATAGATCGAGAGTACCCGGGAGAATCTGGGCCTGGTCCATTAAGCTGTCTCCTAAGTTGGTTAGGAGAATAGCGCAGCTTCTCCTAAGCTGTCAAGGAGAGAGAACTGAACGCTGAACCGGATCCATGCACGAAGTGCGATTGGAAGGACCAGGCTGACTCTGTCGTTTGCAATGGTCTGGATGGCGCGGGTTCTGTTTGACTGGAACCGCCTTAACTCTGATCCCTCCAAAGCGCTACTCCGCCCACCAGCCCAAGCTCATTGGAGACGATGGTCACGTTCTTCGCCGGCTTGAACTCGATCTTCTTCGTGTTGCCGCCGCCCAGGTAGAGGTGGTCCCAGTTGAACAGAAACTCGGTCTGTGCAATGGCAGCCTTCAGGAGCACGTTCCATTCCCTCTTCCCGAACTTGTCCAGTCCCCGCCGGCCTATGTAGTCTTCATAGGTTTTCTTCCGCCAGGGATGATGACCGAGTTCCAGCCCGGGGCACAAATGCCCATTGCTAAACAAGGCAGATCCCATTCCGGTTCCCAACGTCAGCACCAGTTCCACACCTTCGCCCTTGATGGCTCCATAGCCGGCCACATCGGCGTCGTTGCCCACCCGCACGGGTCTCTTCCAGCGCTTTTCCAGCTCCTTCTGGAGCGGAAATCCGGACGCCCACCGGGGATGCAGGTTGAAGGCCCCGAACGTAGCGCCGCGCTTCACCACACCGGGAAATCCAACCGAGACGCGGTCAAACCGCGGCAGCAATTTGCTCAGCTCGTCCAGTCCCCGCATCACCGCCAATGGCGTGGGGATGGCTGGAGTTGCCACCCGCTGCCGTTCGCTCACCGGTTTACCGGCCGCGTCCAGCAGCATGGCCTTCAGACCCGATCCACCAATGTCTATCGAGAGCGTGATGGGGCCGGTTACTTTGGCTGAAGCGCGGCGGACGGGGGCGGTGGTTTTTGCGGCTGTGGGTGTCATCAGCATTGAATTGTACTGCGCGCGCCCTGGAGGGGGACGGTTGTGCAAATCGGAGCCCTGAAGATCGGGCAGCGCCATCGCCGCATCCCCTACACTGATTCTTGCCTCTCATGCCTGCCTTTTGTGAAGTCGCGCTGCCTGTACCCCTGGATCGCACGTTTACTTACGCCGTGCGCGAAGGCCAGCAGCCTCGCCGCGGCGCGCGTGTCATCGCGCCCTTTCGCAACGAGAAGCTTATCGGTGTGGTTACAGCCCTCTGCGCAGATGCACCGGCGGATTTTGAGGCCCGCTCCATCGAGGCGGTACTCGACGAGGAGCCCTTGCTCAGCGACCACCTGCTGGACTTGGCGGCGTGGATTTCGCAGTACTACCTGGCGCCCCTGGGCGAGGTTCTGCGGGGCATGTTGCCCTTGATGGCCGAAGTCCGCCGCACCGTCTACTACCGCATCACCGACCTCGGACGTGACGTGCTTGCCGTGAGCCTCGACGGCGACATTGGGAATGGATGGACGCAAAAGGGAATTAGGAAGCGTCGCGGAAAATTGTCTCAGGAAGAACAGGATCTGGAGCACCGTGTGCTGACTCGCCTGGCCTCAGGCGAGCCGGTCAAAGTCTCCACGCTGCGCACCGCGACCGCGGCCACGCTTCCGGTCCTTGCTGCCCTGGTGCGCAAAAAATGGATTGCCCGGGAAACTTCGGCCACGGAGCGGGATGCGCGCCGCACCGAGCGCTTTGCGGTGCTCATTCCCGAGGCACGCTTGCCGGCACTGACTGAGAAGCAGCAGGCCATTCTGGCGGAGTTGGCCGCTTGTGACGGCGAACTCCCACTGGCCGAACTACGCCGCAAAGATCTGCCTTCGTCCACCCTGCAAACCCTGGTGCGGCGCGGCCTGGTGCGAATCGACGAGCGCCCGGCAGTCTTCCGCCTCGGCGGTATTGAAGCGTCTTCTGAGACCATCTGCCTAAACCCACCGCAGATTGATTCATTAGCTTCGGTAGTGGCAGCGTTGGGGGCTTTCCGACCGTTCTTACTTCATGGCGTCACCGGATCTGGAAAGACGGCTGTTTATCTGGCCGCCATGCAGCGCGCGCTGGACCGTGGTCTCGGCTCCATACTGCTGGTCCCGGAAATCGGGCTCACCCCGCAGATGGCTGGCCTCCTCGATGCGGCTTTCGGCTCCCGCGTGGCTCTGCTCCACTCTGCCCTGACTCCTGAGGAACGCAGTGAGCAATGGCGGCGCATCCACTGCGGTAACGCGCCCATCGTAGTCGGCACGCGCTCGGCTGTCTTTGCTCCTGTGCCCAATCTCGGCCTCATCCTGGTCGATGAGGAGCATGACCAGAGCTACAAGCAGGAGGAGGCGCCGCGCTACAACGCTCGCGACGTGGCCGTCATGCGCGCCAAGCTGGCCGGCGCGGTGGTAGTTCTGGGTTCGGCTACGCCCTCGCTGGAAAGCTGGCACAACTCCGTGCTGGGCAAGTACAGCCGCATCGAGCTCCACGATCGCGTGATGAATCGCCCTCTCCCCGAAGTCGAACTCGTCGATATGCGCAGAGAGTTTCAAGAGACAGGACAGGATCAGCTCTTCTCACGTTCATTGGTAGAGCAGACTCGCATAGCCCTCGATCGCGGCGAGCAGGCGCTCATTCTCCTCAACCGTCGCGGGTACTCCTTTGCTGTGATCTGTCGCGCTTGCGGCGAGAAACTGGAGTGCCAGAACTGCGCCATCGCGCTCACCCACCACAAGCCGTCGGCGGAGGACGCCGGCCTTGCCCGCGAGGGCCAGCGTCTTGAGTGTCACTACTGCGGCTATCGTCGCACCGTGCCAGCCCGCTGTCCCAAGTGCGACAGCGAACATCTCTACTATCTCGGCGCCGGCTCAGAACAAGGAGAGGAGCGGCTCACTGAAATCTTTCCAGGCGCCCGCATCGGCCGTATGGACCGCGATACGGTGCGTGGCCGCCACGACCTGGAACGCCTCCTCGCCCGCCTCCACTCCGGCGAGATCAATCTGCTGGTGGGGACCCAGATGATCGCCAAGGGCCACGATATTCATGGCATCACGTTGGTGGGAGTTGTGGGCTGCGACCATGCACTTTCGATGCCTGACTTCCGCGCTGCCGAGCGCGTCTTCCAACTTATGACCCAGGTCTCAGGTCGCGCCGGTCGTGGCGATCTGCCCGGCCGCGTGGTGGTGCAGACTTACTATCCAGACCATTACGCCATTGTGGCTGCCGCCACTTACAACTACGCCAGTTTTGTTGAGCGAGAGTTGAAATACCGCCGCTGGATGCATTACCCGCCCTTTGGCGCATTGGCCAATGTGCTGGTGCAGTCGCAGAAGCTCGAAGAGGCGGCTGGCTGGTCAGCCCTGTTGGGCAAGTGGTTTCAAAGCAGCGCGCCTGAGGGTGTGCGTGTGCTTGGCCCCTGCACCGCGCCCATCGCCCGTATCAAGGGCGTCTATCGCTTTCACCTGATTCTCAAAGCCGCAGCGCGCCGTGCGCTCAACGCAGCCTTGCGCGCCATGTTGGCGCAGGCTGATTCGGCAGGGATTCCACGCCGGAACCTGGTGGTGGATGTGGACGCGCAACGCCTGATGTAACGGCTGGATCTGGGACTCAGCCCAGTTGGACCGTGCCTCAGCTCTCCGGCGAAGCTCCGTTGCCCAGTGCGTGCAGTTCCTTGCCGGGTTTAAAACGCACCGCCTTGCCGGGCGTGATGTTCACCTCGGTGCCGGTGCGGGGATTGCGGCCGATGCCCGTCTTGCGAGCGCGGACACTGAATACGCCAAACCCGCGCAGTTCGATGCGTTCGCCGGCTGTCAGGGCCTCTTTCAGGCCTTCAAACACTGTATCGACCGCCGCTTCGGCCTTGGTGCGGGGCAGGCCTGTGCGCTCGATCACATGGTGGACGATGTCCTGTTTAATCAAAGCGGTCACCTCGCGGGCTAATTTCGTTTCGACTGTACCACGCCTACGCAATTGATGGTACAGGTTTTGCATCGATTATGGAACGGCGGATTTGATTCTTCTGGAACATTAAGATGAGGAAAATGCAGCAGATGCTGCTCCATACCGCATCTCGGAACCCTTTTTGAGGCCGCTTGACACTTATGGGTGGTTGTCAGGCACGGGCGTGTCTCGTAAGATGATGCATTCAAGCGGCCAATCTTAGCGCAGCCTTGCAGAATTCTCTCAGTAAGGCGAGCTTGCGTGTTGGACTCTTCGATAGGCGAAAGCCTCGACGGGGGTCAAACGAGTCCAGGTTGATGAGATAGAAGAAAAAACTAGTCGAATTGTGCTCTAGTCAAGAAAGTTGGCTCCGGCTCTACTCGGAGAGCCAACTTCTACAGTCGGCGTTGGCTGGGGTGCGCAAAAGGGAAAAGCATGGCCATTCTGAGTGACCGCTGGATACGCGAACAAGCACTAAGGCACCGCATGATTGTGCCTTTCAGTGAAAAGCAGGTGAGCGAAGGCGTTATCTCCTATGGGCTCTCCTCGTACGGCTACGACCTCAGGGTCTCTGATGAGTTCAAGATCTTTACCAACGTCAACAGTGCCATCATCGATCCCAAAGCCTTTGACGAACGCTCTTTCGTCTCCGTCCAGGCAGGGTCGGTGATCATCCCGCCGAACTCCTTTGCACTGGCCAAGTCGGTGGAATACTTTCGAATCCCCAGGGACGTTCTGACCATTTGCGTCGGGAAGTCCACTTACGCCCGCTGCGGAATCATCGTCAATGTGACCCCTTTCGAACCAGAATGGGAGGGCTTTGCCACGCTTGAAATTTCCAATACCACCCCCCTTCCGGCCAAGATCTACGCCAATGAGGGGCTGTGCCAGATACTCTTCTTCCATGGAAACGAGCCCTGCGAAGTCAGCTATGCTGACCGTGAGGGTAAATATCAGAAACAGCAAGGGATAGTGTTACCCATGCTGTAGGATTCCTGAAGGCGGTTCATTCTGCCGCCGCAAGTGGCAGACAGCCTAAAAGGTCATACGCAATGGACTCTGTTCTGTGCAACGCACCTGGCGAATTCGCGTCTCGACAACCCCTGGGAGGCTCAATGTCCAGGATTCGCAACCCTAATCCGATCCGGGTGGGCCTGGTGGCCAGCGAACCAATCCGCGTGGAAGGCCTCACCAGCATCTTCGAGCGCTACGATCAGCCGGGCCAACCGCAGCTCATTCCGGTCGTCGGAAGCCTTCAGGAATTGCTGGCCGATCCATCCATCGAATACCTGGTCGTCGACTTGATCCCATCCGCCGGTGGCGTGGGATATTTGGACAATGTGCGGCAGGTGCGTCCTTCGCTCCGCCTAATCGTGATTGGTCCTGAAGCCAATGAAAGCCTCGTGCTGGATTCAATCGTTGCCGGCGCACGCGCCTACCTCGACTTTTCTGCCAGTCCACGTATGGTGCGCCAAGCCCTTGATGTAGTGATCTCCGGTTCTATCTGGGCTCCGCGGCGCATTCTTTCGAAACTCATCGACCGGCTGCTCTCCACCAGCGATAGCAGTCCGACCAACTCCTCCCCCCACCTCACAGTCCGCGAGCGCCAGGTCTTGGACTTGATCCTGAAGGCGCGGTCAAATCGCGAAATTGCCCGCGAGCTGGGTATTGAAGAGCGCACCGTGAAGTCCCATGTTGGCCGTCTGATGCGCAAGACCGGCTCCGATAATCGGATAGCCCTCTCCATGAGGGCGCTGAGTGCCTCATTTCACCCCAGAGTGAACCCGTTTGAGTACAAAAGGAACGCTCACCCGTCAGATTAGATTACCTACGACTCCGCTAAATGTGTTACTAAAATCCCCACTCCTTCTGTACTCTTGTGCCATGTTGTCAATTTCTTGAAACTGACCTACAGAAACAACGCAGATCTGGGGAAAGGAGTTCTCAGGCCGCATGGTTTTCATGTGGCCTGGGAACTCCTCTTTTTTCTCTATTTCTCAAACGCGTTCTGAATCCTTTGCGTCAGCCCACCTTTGTCGTGATCCGAGCATCCAATTTCTAGGTATGGCAGTAACTATCCACGGGTGTGCGCAAGCTATTGGGGGGAAGGCCGAGAGATTGTGGTTGTTTTGCGGTCCTCACAAAAATTGCGATAACTTCTGTCTGCTCTATGAGCGTCATGGCTGGGATGAGGTAGGCTGATTCGGGATAGAGTCGCGCCACAACGTTCGGCCGCGCGGAGCGGGCAAGGTTACTTCGCGGTCATTAAGTCGTCTCTAATTGGATAGCCACACAACCGGCGCCGCCAAGGCGCAAAATCGAAAGGACCGATGGATGAAGAAAACAATTGCTTCAGTCTGCCTCTGTTTCATGCTCACGTGCACTGCGTTGGCCGCTTCTTCGCGCGAGGATTTGCAGGCTCGCATTGATGCGGCCAAGATTGTGATGGACCAGATCATGGGCGCCCAGGACAGGAGCATCCCCATGAACATCCTTCAGCAGGCCACTTGTGTCGCTGTCGTGCCTGGAATGAAGAAGGGAGCATTCTTCGGAGGTGTCCAGTATGGTCAGGGTGTCGTTACCTGCCGTACCGGGCACGGGTGGAGCGCCCCGGTCTTCATCCGCATGGCTGGCGGATCTTTCGGCTTGCAGTTCGGAGGACAGTCCACCGACCTGATACTGGTTGCGGTTAACGACCGCGGCTTGCAGGATCTGCTGAAGAACAAGTTCAAGATTGGCGGAGATGCTTCTGCCGCGGCCGGTCCTGTGGGCCGCAGCGGCCAGGCAGCCACCGATTGGAAGATGAACGCCGAACTTCTCAGCTACTCGCGCAACAAGGGGCTGTTTGCCGGAATCGATCTGGATGGCACCAGCGTAAGCCAGAATGAGGAAGACACTGAACTCTACTTCGGCGGCGCTCACACCTTTGAGTCGATTCTGAAGGGAGACGTTCCCGTTCCCGCGGGAGCTGCGGCGTTTGTGCGCACCGTCGCACACTCATTTGTCACATCCAAGGACCACAAATAGCGGGTCCTTCCTTTTCTTGAGCACTTCAGTGGCGGCCTGTCCAGCAGGCCGCCCTCTTTTTCTCCGAAGTTCAGAACGCGCATCTCTTCAGCCGCCCAGAAAAACCGGCACCCCGGCCCATGGCCTACACTTGATCTTTGCCTTTGACCATGCAACAGAAGATCGAATATTGGCTGGTGCTGGCTGTGGCGCGCACGCTGGGACGGATGCCGCGCGCCGTTGCGCGTCTGTTTGCCGGCGTTCTGGCCTGGGCTGTCTACTGGGGACTGGGTCGCTTGCGCCACGTCGGCGTGCGCAACCTTTCACTGGCCATGCCGCAGCTCCCGGCCAATGAAAGAGCGAAAGTTCTTCGCGGAGTTTACCGTCATCTGGGCTGGCAACTAGTTGAGTTCTGCCGAATGCCCCGCTACACCGCTGAAAACACCAAGGGCTGGATTCGCACCGAGGGGCTGGAACACTACCTTGCCGCCCGCGACCGTGGCAAGGGTGTCCTCGTGCTCACTGGTCACTTGGGCGCATGGGAACTCTCCAGCTTCTACCACTCGCTGATGGGCTATCCCATGGGGATGGTCATTCGCCATCTCGACAACCGGCGGCTCGACGACTTCGTCAACGGCATTCGCTGCCTGCACGCCAACCGTGTGCTCTCAAAGGACGATTTCGCGCGCGGCCTGCTCACTGCCATGCATGCCGGTGAAACCGTGGGCATCCTGATGGACACCAACATGACCCCGCCGCAGGGTGTCTTTGTGAACTTCTTTTCCGTCCCTGCTTGTACCGCCTCGGGGCTTGCCCGTGTGGCCCTCAAAACTGGCGCCGCCGTCGTCCCCGGATTCCTACTCTGGGAGGCTGCGGTGGGCCGATACGCGCTCCATTTCGGTCCTGAGCTTGTTTTTGCCCGGACCGGCAATCCTGAATCCGACATCCTCGCCGCAACTCAGCAATGTAATGATGTGCTTGAAGTATGGATTCGGCGCTATCCTGACCAGTGGCTGTGGATACACCGCCGCTGGAAGACCCGTCCTCCCGGTGAGCCCGGGCTCTACTAGGGCTTGTTCACACCATCCCAGTTGAAGTTGAAGGTTCCGGAATTGTTTTCTTGCTCCTCTGTGTCAGTTCATGAGCACTTGGTCGGAAGGAGAACCCTTGACGCTAGGCGAATTGATTGGCGCGCTGGGCGGCAACCTGGTGCATGGCAGTCCTGATGTCCTGCTCATTGGCGTGGAGGATCTGGACACAGCCAACAGCACTGAACTCGTCTTTGCCGAGAACGTCTCCTCTGCATCCAAGGCATTGGCTGGACGCGCGGGTGCGGTTGTGCTCCGCCCGGGCTGCATCTCCGAACCCATCACTTCCCATGCATCAGTGATCGAAACCGACGAGCCGCGCCTTTGGTTTGCGCGGGCGGCCAAGCTGATGAACCCGTCGTTGCCCCCGGCCGGCGTACATCCCAGGGCCTTCGTGGCCACCGACGCGATGATTGGCTCAGGCGTCACGATTGGCGCCTGTGCCGTGGTCGAGAAGGGTGCACACATCGGTGTGGGAAGCCGCATCGATGCCGGCGTGGTCGTGGGCCGCGGAGCGCACATCGGCGAATACTGCCACATTTATCCCAACGTGGTCCTCTATCCCGGAACCATGGTGGGCGACCGCGTTGTGGTTCACGCCGGCGCGGTTCTCGGCGGCGACGGATTTGGCTACGTTCGCGATCCCTCGACCGGAGCCTACATCCAGTTTCCGCAGGAGGGAATGCTCCTGATTGAAGACGACGTAGAGATCGGCGCCAACTCCACCATCGACCGTGGCGCACTGCAGGTGACCAAAATCCGCAGAGGGACCAAGATCGACAATCTCGTCCACATTGGGCACAACTGCGACATCGGCGAAGATGTCATCGTGGTGGCGCTCACCGGCATCTCCGGGTCCTCTACCGTGGGCAACGGCGCCATCATTGCCGGACAGGTGGGCATCGGCGACCACGTTCACATCGGTCCCGGCGTGATCCTGGGCGGCCAGGCAGGAGTCTTCAACGGCAAGACGGTCACGAACGAAGGGCTCAAACCGGGCACAGTGCTGTTTGGCACCCCAGCCCGTCCGCTCAAGCAGGTTCTGCGCGAGCAGGCAACGCTGGCGCGGTTGGCAAAGCGTTCACGAAAAGCGCCGGAAAGTGCTTCAGACAAAGAGCAGGAGCCCGGGAGTGGTGCTTAGTCCCTATGGCAGTCATCGTCGTAGGCGGCAGCAGTAAGGGCGCCGGAAAAACCGCACTCATGTGCGGCCTCCTCGTGGCGCTGCCCGAGTTCGCCTGGACTGCGGTCAAGATCACCACCCACGCGCACGGCAAGCCTGAGTCTGTTTGGGAAGAGACTGAATCTGGGCAGGGAACCGACACCGCACGTTTCCTGGCCGCTGGAGCGCGCCGCGCCTTTCTTGTCACCGCAGGCCGGCAGGATCTGGCCCTGCAACTCCGCCATCTCTTCGCAAGGCTTGATCCTGGAGCGCACTTCCTGTTCGAGTCCAATCGAATCATGGCCCATCTCGAGCCCGATCTTTGCCTCGTGTTGGAAGCAGATCCGCGAATCAAGCCCAAGCCGTCGTTGCGCATGTTATCGCTTAAGATCGATGCACAGGTGATGCCGGCCGACCGAGACTTTGTTTCTGCCGGCGACAAGCCTCTCTTTCACCTGGTTGCGCTAGACCGCATTTCAGCTCCGATGCAAAGTTGGCTTCGAGATCAATTGCGGAATCCCTGAATCCGGTGGACCACCATTTTCGCTTGATTACGAGCTCGGAAATCCCTGAAAAGGGGGCAAAAAAGGCCATTTTGGGCAGGAAAACCGGGTCTTCGGATTACTGATGAGTATCTATGCAAAAATTACAACTAGTTGATTCAAAAAGAGTTTCTCTCTCCACGGAGCCTGAAATGGCACCGCAGGAGGGGGGAGGGGGGTGGGGGTGGGGTGGGGTATAAACCGGTCACATCTCCGTCCGCTCATTCCCTCATTTCGATTGTGCAGCATGGGCGGCTTATTTTCTGCAAAAGCGTGGCTTTCCGTGTCTGAGAATCCAGAGTGGAGCACCGAGAGTCATGGTTCGTCGGATGTGGGGACCCCACCAACCCGGACATTGCCGCTCCATTTTCGAGGTCTGTCCGGATAGGCGGTGACACTCCCGGAGCTCGGCAGCCGGGCATGCTGGCCGTTGGGCACGGAGCCTTGTAATCTGCCCCCTGGGTGGTACAGTTGCGGGGAGCCAGGGTCGAAAAAGAAGATTCCGCATATATAACCCCTCTTAAGGCCGGGTACACTGGTCGGTGATCAGTTTCCTTTTAATCTCTGGAGGAAGACAGACGTCTTCTCTGGCCTAGAGGAGCGGATGATGCTCGAATCCTTGGTAGGAAGGCTGAAGTGGGAGAGGACGGAGAATGGGATTCGCGTGGAGATTCCCGATCCGGCTTCATCCGCGGAGTTCCTGGGAATCATCATTGCGGCAGCGCTTCCAGTCGTTGTTTGCGGTCTCTTTGGAGGTTTTAACGGGCCGACACGAGGCTGGGTCTTGGCAATAGTTGGCGCGGTGGGGTTGCTTTTGGTTGCACCCCACGGCATGGGGCTCGTGGGACGAAAGAGGCTTGTGATCCTGACCTCTGCCGCCCTCACAGTGACGATCCTCCAGCGCTGTGCCGAGAGTCGCACGCAATTGACCTACACCGTTTGGAACCTGCGTTCAAATCCACGCGTTTCCCTGACGGGGAAAGAACACCCAGAGCAAATCCAAGTGGAGATCGACAGCACTTCAGGGACATGGACAATTGGTTCAAGGCTCACGGAGGCTGAGGCCGCAGCGCTGATCTCAAAGATGATGGAGGTCTTTGTGTTTCCCGAATGGATGCCGGCGTACAAGGCGGCGGTAAGCCAGCAGGGCGGTCCTCTCAGGGGCTGAAGTCCGCGATTTTTTCGGGCGTTGGCGACACAGCTGAAGCCGCGCCATTTCAAAACTGGGTTTTGAAATGGCTTCTTACAATGACGCAGGCAAAAGAGATAGGGATCCAACTCTCCGGATGGCCCAGATTTCAATCTCCTCGAAGGATGCGTGTTTTGGGTCTCACTTTTGAGACCTAGGGTTGCATCATGTCCGGATGGTGGGCAGTCCGGACATTGGGACCGGGGGCACCCTCAACTTGATAATGCGCGGTATGAGACCAGGGCCACCCGCCATCGGCGGTTTCCCAGGTCTGAGAATCCGGAGCTGGGGCACTACAGTCGTACTTGTTTCCGGCCGAGAAAGGGTAATGATCCGGGCCTGAAGGCCCCGTAAATTCGCACTCTTACCGGGGGCTGAAGCCCCCGGCTCCCTCCGGAATCCGCGATCTAGAACTGAAGTTCCAGGGCACACAGCGCTGCAGTTTGGGCTTGGCGTCTCTGTCAGCCCTGCTTGCCGGTTGTGAACGGCTCCGCTTTCAGTGATCCGTCGCGCTGCTTTACCAGCATCTGTACTTTGCCTTCGGCGGCTTCCAACTCCTGTTTGCAGGCGGCGGACAGCACCACGCCCTCCTCAAACAGCTTGAGCGACTCTTCCAGGGGCATGTCGCCTTTTTCCAGTTGATCGACAATGGTTTCGAGCTTCTTGAGAGATTCTTCGAAGGTGGGCATGGCTTACTCCGTGAGGGTGGAGGCCTGTGGCAACACACTGGCAATGACTTCGGCGGCAGCCGCGTAACGGCCGAAGGGCGCGCTGACCTGAACGCCCTGCACCACGGGGCGCACGGACGCCAGCATCTCCTGCGCGATCAGAATGCCTTCCTGCCGCGCGGCATCGGGTGAGACAGCCTGGGCCATGCGCAGCATGATCTCCTCGGGCATTGACACGCGCAGGTCGTTCTTCATGAACTCGGCATTGCGCAAACTGGTAAGGGGCCAGATGCCCGCGACGACCGGGATGCGAAATTCTTCAATGCGCTGCAGAAATTCCTCGAGCAGGCGCAGGTCGAAGACCGGCTGGGTAATGGCGTACTCCGCGCCCGCTTCTACCTTGTAGGCAAAGCGGCGTAGTTCGTTCTCGATGTCGGGCACGCCGGGGTTGGCAGCCACGCCGATGGTGAAGTTGGTGGTGGCTCCGATTGAATTTGACCCGATGTCAAGACCGTGATTCAGACGCCGGACCAGGTTCACCAGTCCGATTGAATCTACGTCAAACACCGCCGTGGCATCAGGATAATTACCCAGCTTGGGCGGGTCGCCGGTGACGCAAAGAATGTTGTGCAGTCCGATCGACGAAGCGCCCAGCAGGTCGGATTGGATACTGAGAATATTGCGGTCGCGACAGGTGTAGTGCAGAACTGTCTCGATGCCGGTGTGCTGCTGAATCTGGATGCACAGACTCTGCGCGCTCATGCGGGCCGAGGCCCGCGGCGAATCGGGCACGTTGATGGCGTGCACACCCAGTTGCGTCAGGAGGCGCGCACCCTCGATCTCCTTGGCGCAGTTGATTCCGCGCGGGGGCACGATCTCAACCAGGGTGATGAACTCTCCCTGTTCCACCAGAGATCCGATGCGGGATCGCTGGCTCATCGGGGAGGGCGGCGTTTCAGTGGACAGCACCGCGGTTGCGCCGGTTTCCGTGACCCGCGCCTGAGCGTCGATGGCCCGCATCGCCGAGCGCATGGCGCGAATGTGGTTGGGCGTAGTTCCGCAGCATCCGCCCACAATCTGCGCCCCAGCCGCGATAGCTTTGCGGGCAAAGCTGGCCATGTACTCCGGCGAACAGAGATAAATGTTTCGCCCTTCCACGGCGCGCGGCATTCCGGCGTTGGGCATGGCTGCAAGAGGCAGCGTAGTGGCTCCGCGCATGGCTTCAATGGCCGTGAGCACCGTCGATGGACCGGTGGAGCAATTGACGCCGATGGCCCCCGCACCCCATTCGGTGAGCAGGGCCGCGGCCTGTTGGGGTGACGAGCCGTCGAGGCAGTTGCTCTCGTCGTCCACGGTGACCATCACCAGCACCGGCAGCCCCGGCGCCGTCTCTTCGGCCGCCAGCAGCGCTTCGTGGGCCTCGTTCAGCGCCGGCATGGTTTCGATGATCAGCATGTCTACGCCGGCTTCGGCAAGGGCGCGAATCTGTTCCGCAAAGGCCGCGCGCGCCTCATCGAGGCCGGTCTTGCCCAGCGGCTCAAGGCGTACACCCAACGGGCCCAGCGCACCCGCCACCCATGCCTCACCCGCCTGCTTGTCTCTCAGGTGCTGCACTGCCTGTTGTGCCAAGCGCACCCCGGCGGTGTTGATTTCGGCGACCTTCCCGCCCAGCCCGTGACGCGAGAGCCTGAAGCGGTTGGCGCCAAAGGTGTTGGTTTCGACAATCTCCGCTCCGGCCTGCAGGTATTCCTCGTGGACCGAGAGAATCAGGCCGGGGTCCGAAAGGTTTAACTCGTCATAGCAGCGGTTGATGAAGACACCACGACCGTAGAGCACGGTTCCCATGGCGCCATCGGCAAGTATCGGACGGCTGGCGAAGATGTCGGCGAATTGTGCCATTCACTTGTCATGCTATCGCATTGCCTGCGCCAGTGAGATCCGAAGCTATGGAGAGCCGGCCCAAGTTGAATCTTGAAAACGCGCAGCAGCTCCGGCCGAGTCGGAAGGCGCCCGGAGCTGACGCGCCGGGGGGCCGGGTTGCTTTGTTATACTTCGAGAGTCAAACACTGTGCAGCAACCGGTTCCGGGCGGGTGTTTCCGGCCATCTCGGGGGCCCGGTAATCGCTATCGTTTTCATCAAGCTACGGCTGCGGCACGCTCCGCGCTTTCCGTCGAGGTATGGGATTTTGAAGAAGAGAAGTCTTTGGTTGAGTGCCGCCGGGGCACTGGCGGTTGCGGTTGCGCTGGCTGGATGTGGTACCACGACCTACTTTGCGGGCCGCACTCTGCCCCCCAGCGGATTAACCAATCGTGTCATGATCGCGATCCAGAACCCCAGCGCCTTCTCCGCAGGCGTGATGGAGTTTGTCGACGCCTACTACGACATCCGGTTCAGCTACAACCAGAAGACTCCTTCGTTTTCCATCTCCGGTTACGCGGGCAAGCTCCCGTACTCGATCCAGAACATGCCGGAGGAGCAGGTTGGCGCAGTTTACAGCGTCGGCGATGGCAACCTGGCCCTGATCAACTATGCCAAGGAGAGCTCAACCGGCGCCGTAACAGGCCTGAATGGGCTCTCTTCCAGCGTATTCATTACCCGCAACGAGGGCTTTACCTTCGCCGCGAGTCAAACCTCGGCAGTGCTCACCGTGGTCAATCGCGCCGCCGGCAGCACTTACCCACTCAACCTCCCCGGCGTCTACCGCGTCAGCGTGAATCCGGGCGGTTCCGTGGCCCTGGCCTTTGTCCAAAATTCCAACTACATCTACTATCCAGTCCGGCTCACTGCCACGCAGACCCTCGCCTATTCGCACGGCGCAGCCTCCTGGCCGAAGGCAGCCGTGGATTGCGAACCGCAGAACGGTCCGGGGTGGTGCCTCTTCCAGGCGCAGAGCCCTGACAATGCGGACCCCAGAGACCCGACGGGCGTCCTTTATCCGAAATACGGCGCTCCGCTCGTATTTGATCGTCCAATCAAGGCTGTGTTCTCTGCCGATGGCGGGACCGCCTATGTGCTGAATTGCGGCCCGGAGTGCGGCGGTTCGAAGGCCTCCATTTCGCTGCTCCCGGTAGCGCCCATGATCTTTAACACCGGCCAGTCGTCGGGGACGCTGCCGGTCACCGGCACCGTCAAGACAATTCCCATTCCAGGTGGGTCAACCAACGCCCTCGTCGACGGCACCACCATGTACGTCGTGGGCCAGCAGCTCCAGCCTGATGGTTTGTTTAGCGGCAATCTGAGCCTGGTGAATCTGCAAAGCAATACCGTGTCCAGTACCGCTTCAATCAGCGATGGCGCACCCGGCGCCGTGAGCCGGATACTGCTTGCCGACGACAACACGCTGTGGATAGGCATGACTAAGTGCACCAACGGCGAGCGCTACGCCAAGGGTCTGGAATACGGCTGCTTGACCATGTATGACACTTCCACCAATTCTGTGACGCTGCTTGAGCCCTATCTCGGCGACCTGACCGGCATTGCCGCAGTCACGGGCCTGCACAAGATCTATGTAGCCCAGGGCGGGCAGGTGTATATCTACAACACCAGGGATGGTTCCTCCATCAACAACCAGTACGTCACGGTCACCGGCACCGCCTACGACGTGGCTTATATGGATGGGACCACCGACGACAACAACACTGTCTATTGACCCCCATGACCTCCGCTCCGCGGGCTGATTCTCTTCCGGCCGACGTTCTGGCCATCGCCGCTCACCGCGACGACGTAGAGCAAACTTGTGGAGGCACCTTGCTACGCATGGCTGCGCGCGGCCTCCGCACCGCTATCCTTGACCTTACCCAAGGCGAAGCCGGCACCCGCGGCAGCGCCGAAGAGCGCGGGCGTGAAGCTAGTGAAGCAGCGCGCCTGTTGGGAGTTGCATGGCGGCAGGCCCTCGACATGCCCGACGGCGGCATCGAAAACTCTCTCGAGAATCGGATAAAAATTGTGCGGGTCCTGCGCCAGGTACGCCCGCGGGTCGTGATTCTGCCCTATTGGCAGGCCCGGCACCCCGATCACGCCACTGCATCCACGCTGGGCTCTGAGGCCTGTTTCCTCTCAGGCCTGGCCAAGGTCAGCACAGATGCGCCCCCCCACCGCCCTTTCAAGATTGTGTACGCCAGCCTCTATGCCGATGTGCGCCCCACCTTCATCGTGGACATCACTCCGTTTATCGAACAGCGTCACCAGGCGCTGATGGCCTACGGCTCGCAATACTCAAATCAGGCGTCCGGCAGCGGGCTCTTTGTTCCCGAGGAGGAGATCCGTGAGCGCACCTTTGCCGAAGCCCGCCACTATGGCCTCCTTGCCGGCGTTCGCTTCGGCGAGCCCTTCGTGCAGAAGGAAGTTGGCCTGGTCGACGATCTGACCCTTCTGCCCGTACAGTCAATTTGAAACGGTGGCGCGAACTCGGTAGACGTTCCAACTCCTGTTAGCCCATCTTTCTATAAAAAATATTTATCGAATGTCGAAATAGAACAACTTTGCCTTATGCTGCCTGAGACCTGACACTGGAGATGGAGGCACATTGGTGACGCAGACATGGGACCCGCTGGCTTACGCAGATAACGGCGCATTTGTACCTGGCCTCGCAGGCGGTGTACTTGAATGGCTGGCCGCGCAACCCGGGGAGTCCATCCTTGACCTGGGCTGTGGTGATGGCCAACTCACCCAGCGCATCGCCGCCACAGGCGCACGCATCAAGGGAGTGGACGCCTCGCCCGAGATGGTTGCGGCAGCACACGCGCGGGGAGTTTCGGCGGACCAGGCAAAGGCCGAATCTCTCCCGTATGCGGATGGGGTTTTCGACGCTGTTTTTTCCAACGCAGCACTGCATTGGGTGCGCGATCAGAATGCCATGCTCGCCGAGGTGCGCCGCGTACTCAAGCCCGGCGGACGCTTTGTGGCTGAGATGGGCGGCCACGGCAACATCGCTGCCATTCGCGTGGCGCTTATGGACGTGCTGGCGCGCCACGGCTACGCCAGCCAGGAAGACGGCGTGAACTACTACCCCACCCCGGAAATATACACGCGCAGTCTCGAGCGTCACGGCTTCAGGGTGGATCGGATGGCGCTGATCCCGCGCCCGACCATCCTTGCCCAGAGCGGTATGAGCGGATGGCTTCGTACCTTCCGCCGAGGTGTACTTGAGAGCCTGCCTGAAGCACTGCGCGAAACAGTCGTGGAGGAGACTGTCGCCCTGCTCGCGCCCGTTCTTCGCGATGAGGACGGCAACTGGACCGGCGACTATGTCCGCCTACGCTTCATCGCAATGGTTTAAGAGCAATTTCAGCGGCTGAACCACATCCGCCCGCCCACGGCAATCAGTGTTACTGCAAAGATGCGGCGGAGCCAGACTTCTGGAACATACTGCGCACCTACTGCGCCAAAGTATCCGCCCACCAGAAAGCCCGCGGCCAGCAGAGCAGCCACGCGGATGTCGGCATTTCCCCTGCGGTAGTATTCAAGGAACGCGAAGATGCCCACGGGCGCCAGCAGCGCGCCCAGCGAAGTGCCCTGGGCCTTGTGCTGGTCCATTCCCACCAGCCACACCAGCGCGGGAACAAACAAGATGCCGCCACCTATGCCTACCACGCCGGAAACTACTCCGATCACCAAACCCACCAGCAGCATCATCCAGGTCATGCATCCTCCGCCGGGCGCGGTGTAGAAGGTTGGCCGGGCCCGCGATTTCAGCCTACATCATTGCATCGCCGCCACATCGCGGCCGAACCGTTGAATCTGCTCCCGCCGGGACCTGTCCGCGTGACTTATAAAGATAGTTATAAATAAATTCTGCCATCCACTTGCTTTCCACGGGCACTTATGGCAAAGTACTAACTGCATAGGAGAACGCCCGATGAGTTATAAAGCGCAAATATCGATGCGTAGGCTGGAGCGGCCAAATAAAGGCTGCACCGGACCGCGGGCGTTTGTCGTCAGTTTCCAATAACGATCTGCTGACATCCGCATCCTGCGCAAAGCCCAGACAAGTCACTAATTCTGCCCGCTCCCGAGTGGCGTAGAAAACAGGTTCATCGTTTGACATGCGAGTAAAGTCCTGTCTTCGTTTGTTCCCTCGGGTCACCTTTGGCTAAGTCGGAGTCAGTGCGGCTATTTTGACACTGCGGAGACTTATTCGCGACGGATGGGATAGCTCTGTCTCTAACTCGAGACCTATAAATCAGGAACGCAGGTGGCGAAGGAGATGAGTTACTTCCTTCCACGAAACGCAAGGTCAGGAACCTTGCTGGAGTGGGCAGTTCCGCGGAGCGGAGGCGTTGCCTTGAACCACAAGGCTCCGTGGAGTTGGTTCTCCAGATTGTTTCGATCATTCTCCGGCGCGGCTTTTGGCCTAGTCGAGTCATGGTTATCCACCTTGGCCGGTGGTGTAGGTCGCGGTTACTTCGCCTGGTAAGCCGGTGGTCGCGGGTTCGATTCCCGCTCGGAGCACAAGCTCCGGTAGCTCAGTCGTAGAGCGCCGATGCCGCAACCGCTTGTTCCCCGGTCATCACTCTGAGTCCACGACACAGCTCCTCGGAGTTGCGTCATAACAACCATCCTGACCGGTGGTGTAGACAACGGATCCATCGATGGGTTGCGGGTTCGAGTCCCGCCGTAGGCGTGAGCCTATGTAGCTCAATGGCAGAGCAAGTCCGCTGTCGCTTGTTCCCCGGTCATCTCTTTTCACCGGCGCTCCGCATAAGAGCGTCATAACATCCACCATGGCCGGTGGTGTAGGTCGCGGTTACTTCGCCTGTGGAGCGGGAGACGCGGGTTCGAATCCTGCCTTGAGCGCATGCTCAAGTCGTCCAGTGGCTTAGGACGCCTACGTACCGCAACCGCTTGTTCCCCGGTCACTAACTTCCGGTACGCCCGGATAGAAGCAGATTGCCATGGTTAAGTTGAATGTGAAAAACGGCACGCCGGTGGGCAATGTCCATCTCTGCAGGAACTGCAACTGGGGACACATCATGACCGGCTATCGCGAATCGGACCTCCTGGTGATGTGCACAAGCACCAGCCCTAACATCATTGTGCCGTTCGCCATGTTGGATTGCAGCGGTTTCGACGACAAGTACAAGCCGACCTATAAGCAGATGGAGAAACTGGCCATTGAGATCAAGCCGGTGCGCACTTCGCCCAAGACCCCCGGATTCAGCACCGTCACCAAAGTCCGGCAGGTGCAGGGGAATGACGACGACCAGGATCAGGACGAATCGGCACAAGTCCTGTAACGTAAACCAGCCTCCTGCCGGTGGCGCAGGGCACGGGTTCATCAACGGTAGAGCGCCGCTAACGCGGAAGTTGCAGGTTCGATTCCTGCCATCGGGCAATTGCCCGGTGTAGCTACCGTGCCCGACTTTTCCCCGGCAGGAGTCATTCTTGCTATCTCTTGAAAGGAGGCGACAAGTGCGCCTGAATCTCTCGAAGTTACACCGCTATGCGCGCACCCGTACCCACGAAGGCGGGCCTGCCAAGGTAATTACGCCGGAGCAGGCATTGCGCCGTACTGTACTTTCCTGCATGTTGTGGGAGGGCGAGTTCTACGAGGATGGTGTGCAGATCGCGGGCCGCATCCATGAACTGGTTCCTCAGGTCGAAGCCGCCAAGGTGGCTGCATTGGCCGTGGAGGCGCGCGAGCGCATGAAGCTGCGTCACGCACCGCTGTTGCTCGTGCGCGAAATGTCGCGTCACGCCAGTCACCGCGGATTGGTGGCGGAGACACTCGCTCAGGTCATCCAGCGTGCCGATGAACTCTCTGAGTTCGTGGCCATTTACTGGGCCGGTGGGCGTCAGCCGCTCTCAGCGCAGGCCAAGAAGGGCCTGGCTTCTGCGTTCTGCAAGTTCGACGAGTACGCGCTGGCCAAGTACGATCGTGCCGGCACGGTCCGCTTGCGCGACGTGCTTTTTCTGTCGCACGCTCGGCCCGTGGATGCGGCGCAGGCCGATCTGTGGAAGCGGCTGGCCGCAAACCAGTTGGCCACGCCTGACACCTGGGAGGTTGCTCTCTCGGCTGCAGGGCGCGCGGAGGACGCGGACAAGCGCCAGGTATGGGAGCGTTTGCTTACCGAGCGCAAGCTTGGCGCTCTCGCGTTGTTACGCAACCTGCGCAACCTTCACGCCGCCGGTGTCAGCGAGGAGCTGGTGCTTGCGGGGCTGGCTGCCATTAAGACTGACCGCGTGTTGCCGTTCCGCTTTCTGGCCGCGGCGCGCAGCGTTCCTCAGTGGGAGCAGGCGCTCGAGGCCGCAATGTTCCGCGCCCTTGAAACTCGTGGCCGGTCTGGCCGCGTCGCGCGTCTCGCCGGTCACACCGTGCTGCTGGTAGATGTTTCCGGCTCCATGGAGGCGTCCCTCTCGCAGCGCTCTGAGATGCGTCGCTCCGACGCCGCGTACGGGTTGGCCATCCTACTTCGGGAGATCGCAGAGAAAGTGTCTATCTACACCTTTTCTGAGGATGCCCGGCTGGTGCCCACTCGGCGCGGAATGGCGTTGCGCGACGCGCTCGACCATAGCCAGCCGCACTCGGGAACCTACCTTGGCAAGGCGCTTCAGCAGGTTGAGGCAGCTTGTCTCAAGGGCTACGACCGGCTGGTGGTAATCACCGACGAGCAGTCGCATGATCGCGTGTCCGCGCCTTCCGGCAAGGGCTACATGATCAACGTGGCCAGCAACCGCAATGGGGTGGGATACGGCCAGTGGACGCACATTGACGGTTGGAGCGAGGCGGTGGTGGAATACATCGCTGAGCTTGAATCTCCAGATTCCGATCCGCTTGCCTGAATCGCGCTCAAGCGCTTTATTTACCCTTCAACACATTCCGGGGAGCAGTCTGGAAGCCGGACTACTCCCCGGATTTTTGCGACGGATTGGCGGCTAATCCGCTTCCAGCGCCTTGGTGCGGAAGAGCAGGCCCGCCACGACTCCACCGATGCTGGGAATCAGCAGGAACAGCCACACCTGCGCCAGTGCCTTTCCGCCCACCAGCAAGGCCGGTCCCAAGCTGCGCGCCGGGTTCACGCTGACCCCCGTGATATGGATGCCGAAGATGTGGATGACCACCAGCGTAATGCCGATGGCCAGTCCGGCGAAGCCGCTGGGCGCGCTTTTCTGCGTGGAACCCAGAATCACCAGCACAAAAATGAGCGTCGCCACAAACTCGAAAACGATGGCCGAGGTCATGTTGTAGCCGCCCTGGTAGCCCGGACCCCACCCATCCTGGCCCAGCCCGCTGGCGCCAATATCGTAGCCGCCGCCCACGCCACCGATGATGACCGATAGCACCCACGCGGCTAGTATGCCGCCCAGGAACTGTCCTACCCAGTAGCCGATCATGTCTTTCGCCGACATGCGCCCGGCAGTCCATACTCCCAGGCTCACGGCCGGATTAATGTGGCAGCCGGAGATGGGTCCAATGCCATAGGCTGCGCCGATGAGCGCGAGGCCGAAGGCAAACGCAATGCCCAGAATACCCACCTTGTCGCCGGCCACCACGGCCGTGCCGCAGCCAAAGAGCACCAGAATGAAAGTGCCCACCAGTTCTGCCAGATATTTCTTCATTGTTCCTCCTGTCGTTTTGCGCCGGTCCCGTGCGGCGGGGAGCCGCCCTCGCGCATCGTGTCGAATCATGGCAACTGCCGGACGCCCATCGAGCGGACGGGATCGACACAGTGTGTGTAGATCCAATGGCCGCTCAGAGTGCGCGCCCGGAGTGTTGCAGAGGCTGCCCGGCAGAGTCAAGCAAAAGGTTTAAGCCGCGCAAGAGATGGCCCCAGACCAACCCCCTGGCGTCAAATTCACACAACGTTTGCAATCTCTTTGCCTCGCTGCAGTAGTCTGTTAATGATTCCGTGCGGCCTCCGCAACTGAAAATCAACGGCCGCCGGCGAGGGCTGACCGGTTGAGCCAAACCGTTTTTGTACTGGAAGACGACACCGACATCGCACGGCTGGTGCAACATCATCTTGAGGCCGCAGGGTTTTCGGCACGGCTGTACCACACACCCACAAACGTGATTCCAGATGCCGAGCGGCAGGCGCCTGCCCTGTTCCTGCTGGACATCATGGTGCCCGGTGGAGACGGCTTGGACGTGTGCCGCCGCTTGCGCAACCACCCGGCGCTTTCCACCGTTCCCATCATTTTTCTCACCGCCCGCGCAGGGGAGAACGACCGCGTTCTGGGCCTCGAACTGGGCGCTGACGACTACATTACGAAGCCCTTTGCCACCCGCGAACTGGTGGCCCGCGTGAAGGCCGTGCTGCGCCGATTTGAGCGCCCCACCACGCCCTCAGTCATCAGCTTTGAAGAGGTGATCATCGACGCCAATGCCATGCAGTTGAAGGTGCGCGGCGAACTGACAACCACTACGGCCACTGAGTTCCGCCTGCTGGATTACCTTGCTCGTCATCCTGGCCGCGTATTCAGCCGCGATCACCTGATCGATGCCGTCTGGGGTGATGCCCGCTTCGTTACCCCCCGCTCGGTCGACGTTTATGTTCGCCGCATTCGTGAGAAAATCGAAGTCGATCCCGAAAATCCGCGTTACCTCAAAACCGTGCGCGGAGCCGGCTACCGCTTCGAGATTCCCAAGACCGACTAGAGCAGGGCCTGTTCAAAGTACCTCGGGCGGATGGGAGCGGCTCGATTGACCCGCAAAGTTTTCACCAGGCTGCTGGGACTGTTTGTCTTGTTGCTGGTCTTCCAAACGGTGGCCATGGAGCTTATCTTCCGCCGCTTCGTGGAGCACACGGCGGGAGCATCGTTTCATCAACTGGGCCGCGAGGCTTTCTGGTCGGGCCTGATTGCCCTAGGGGTGGCTCTGCCGGTGGCTGCCTGGGCAGCGGGCCGCATCAGCACGCGCCTCGATCGCGTGGTGGCTTTTGCGCGCCGCGTCGCGCAGGGCGATCTGAGCGCGAGACTCGATCTGCCGGGCAGCGATGCGCTCTCTGGCATGGAGACCGCCCTTAACCAAACTGCGGAGCGGCTTGGACAGAGCTTCGCAGAGATCGAAAGCCGTCGCCAAGAGTTGGCCGCCATCCTGGATTCCATGCAGGAAGCAGTGGTCGCCATCACCCCCGACGGCCAAGTGCGCTGGTCCAATGCGGTGATGCAGCGCATTGCCGGTACGCAGATTCGTCCCGGCCGCCCGCTTGTCCATTCCGTGCGCGATCCAGAGCTGCTGGCCTGTGTGGCAGGGGTGCTGAAGCACCGCGAAATGCGCTTTGGGAGAGCCAGTTCTTTGGCCCCGGGCCGTGTTTTTGAGATCAATGCCGCTCCGTTGCCGGCTGGCGGCGCCCTCGCTGTTCTCCACGACGTTACGCGCATCGAGGCTGCGGAGCGCTCGCGCCGGGACTTTATTGCCAACGTGAGCCACGAACTGCGCACCCCGCTTACCTCCATCCAGGGTTACGTAGAAACTCTGGTCGAGGATCCGGCTTCAAACCCCGAGACGACCCGCGAATTTCTGGGCGTTATCTTGAAAAATGCTACGCGGATGAACCGGCTCACCGAAGATCTTCTGGCCCTGGCCAGCGTGGAGAGTCCCGACTACAAACTGGCCGCTCAGCCGATGCGTGCCAGCGCCATCGTGGAGGACGCGATCGAGTCATTGGGCGGCATGGTCGTCGATTCGGGCGTCGAAATCGAGGCCGCCGGCGCTCCTGACGCGCCGGTCATGGCCGATCCAGACGCCATGAACCAAGTGTTCGGCAACCTGATTGAGAACGCCATCAAGTATGGCAAGTCGGGCAAGAGGGTTCTCGTCGGCGCGCGCCAGCTTCCCGATGAGGTTGAGTTTTTTGTGCAGGATTTTGGTCCAGGCATCGCATCCGAGCACCTGGATCGCATCTTCGAGCGCTTCTATCGGGTCGACAAGGCGCGCTCGCGCGACTCCGGTGGTACCGGGCTGGGCCTGGCTATCGTCAAGCACATCGTCGAGGTTCACGGCGGCCGAATCTGGGCCGAGAGCGAACTCGGCGCCGGCGTCGCGTTCCGCTTTACGCTGCCCCTTGTCACTCCGGCGCTCAAGGTTGCCGACGCTTCCAGCCCCGCCGAATCAGTGAAGACCGAGCGAAAGGCTTCGTGAGATCCTGATCTCCGATTCAAATCCCCGTAACATTCCCGGTAGACAATCGTTGGTGGCAATCATTCTGCAAGGGAGCGTTACGTGAAAAAAGTGATGTTGGCCGTTGGCACGTTGATATTGGCACTGAGCACGGCTCAGGCCCAGAAATTGACCGCAGCAGGCGCGACTTTTCCTTACCCGATCTATTCCAAGTGGTTCAGTGAGTACAGCGCTGCTCACCCCGGTGTCGAGATCAACTATCAATCTATCGGCTCGGGCGGTGGCATCCGCCAGGTCACTGCGGGCCTGGTCGATTTCGGCGCTTCGGACGGCCCCATGACCGACGAGCAGTTGGCCGCTTCGAAGGTCAAGCTGATCCACCTCCCAACGGTTCTCGGCGCCGTGGTCCCGGTGTTTAACGTGCCTGGAGTGAGCGACCTCAAGTTCAGCTCCGATGTGCTGGCAGACATCTACCTGGGCAGGATCGCCAACTGGAACGATGGCAGAATAGCCAAGGACAACCCTGGCGTGCACCTGCCCGACCAGAAGATCATCGTGGTTCACCGCTCGGACGGCAGCGGCACCAGCTACATATTTACCGACTACCTTAGCAAGGTGAGCAAGGAATGGGCCGATGGCCCCGGCAAGGGCACTTCGCCCAGCTGGCCGGTGGGCGTAGGCGGCAAGGGCAACGAAGGTGTGGCCGGCCTGGTGCGCCAATTGCCGGGAGCGATCGGCTATGTCGAGCTCATCTATGCCCTGCAGAACAAGATCACCTTCGGCGCCATGAAGAATCCCGCCGGTAACTGGATCAAAGCCTCCATCGACGGTGTCACCGAAGCGGCCGCGAGCATGAAGCAGATGCCCGCCGACTTCCGTGTCTCCATCACCAATGCGCCGGGAGCCAACTCTTACCCCATCTCCAGCTTCACCTGGTTGCTGGTGCCGCTCAAGTCCTCTGACCCGGCCAAAGCCAAGGTGCTCAAGGATATGCTGAGCTGGATCGTCAAGTCGGGCGAGAGCGAGGTTTCGTCGCTCTCCTACGCTCCGCTGCCGCAGGCTGTGGTGGACAAGGAATTGAAAGTAATCTACTCGCTGCAGTAGCAAACGGGTCGCGGATTGTGCAGAGTGTCGGGTCCGGCTCTTTTGCTGGCCTCGACACTTTGTTGCTTCTGGCCCTCGTGTGCGCTTTGCGAAGCGGGGAAGAAGTCATGATTGCAGTATTTTGGGCCCCAATCGTACCGCTGGCTGGCTTCTTCTAGTTCGTTACCCTTCTATTCGCTCGTGAATCAGCCGGTCCACCAGGGGAATCAGCTGCTCGCCTGTGCGGGGTAGTACAAACCCCCTCGCACCAGGGTCCCAGTCGAGTTTGAAGCTGGTCGAAAGGGCAGAAATCCAGATCTGGCGCACGGGCGTGTTCGGCGTAATGACAAACTTGCCCGCCGGCTCCTCGAACAAAACGTTCAAAACCCCGCCCTGCTCCTCGACTTCGAAGCCAGCATCCTCGTCTTCTTCGCGCAGAATCAGGTGCCGTTTCAACTCGTCGAGAGCAGTTTCGACCAGACTACGAAACTCCAGTTCGTCCATCATGGCCCCAGTGTAGCAACTCCCACCCCTGGACGGAGCCCGGCGGCGCCACTTCGGCATTGCGCCTGGGATTTCGGGGTTTTTCCCTGATTTCTCTGCTTTTTCACGCAATGCTCGCAGCCTCTTCACTGCTCCGCCCTCATACTCGGTCCGGGTCGCGATCCATCACTTCGGAGGCAGCGGGATGCGCGTGCAATGGTCCATTGCGGGAATCCTACCCTTGGCGCTTGGAGTCATTTGCACGCCGGCACTGTCCCAACAGCCAACTGCACAGTTAGTGCGAGAAGTCGTGTACAACGAACTCCGTGACCACCAACTTCATGGCTACTGGCGTTACTGGATCGAACAGCACACACCGAAGGAGACTTGGCGGGAAGAGCAGGTCGAAACCGCTGATGGGCCCCTCACGCGGCTTGTGCTTGAAAATGGACACCCTCTCGACGCCGCGAGCCTTCAGACTGAGCAGACGCGTCTGGACCATCTGCTCAACTCGCCTGAGGATCAGGCCCGCCTGCGTCAGGAGCATAGCGACGACGAAAAACGCATCGGGCGCGTCCTGGCATTGCTGCCGGACGCGTTCATCTACGAAGATGCCGGCCAGGAGAACGGCTGCTACCATCTGCGCTTTCACCCCAACCCCGGCTACCCGCCACATTCCATTGAAGCGCGCATCTTCCACGCCATGAGGGGAGAGTTGTGGATCGACACCCGCTTCAAGCACTTGGTCCGGCTCGACGGCCAACTCCAGGAGAACGTGGACTTTGGCTTCGGCATCCTGGGCCGTCTCTACAAAGGCGGCTGGTTCCGACTGGAGCGTACCCAGCTCAGTGCCACCGATTGGAAAACTGAACGGCTCGAAGTGCACATCGGCGGGCGCGCCATGCTTTTCAAGACCATTGCGCGAGAGACCAGCGAGGTGCGCGGCGGCTTTGCTCCGGTGCCCAACCGCCTGAGTCTGACCCAGGGCGCAAATTTGCTCTTTCAGACCCAGAGCCCCGTCACCACCGCACAAATCAAATCCGCCGCTTTTGTCCCGCTCCGGTAGTTTCCACCCGGTTTGTCTTGTCCCACGTCCTGGCGCATAGCCGCCGCCGCGGATCGGTGTCTCGAAATTAGACAGATCCCCTGAATAAAATCTAAACTTTACCCGGTTTCTGTCGATATCTAAGCGCATGGAGAGCCCTCGGGAAGGAGGCTGACAACCATGGAAATTGGACCTCTGACCGGTGTCCGCTCTGTGTCGGTTCTCAACACGCCAAGGGCAAAAAGCGGATTGCTCCCAGCCTTTGAAATTGATGCTTCAGAGAGGCCCGGCGACGACGCCCAATCCTCCAGCAGTCAGACCCCGGATAGGGGCCTGGAAGATGACGACTCCGCTCTGGCGACAGAGGAAGACGAGACTGAGCTGGAAGCGCCTGCGTCCTCACGTCCGGCGAGCGCCAGCATCAGCTACTTTGCCTGATTGTCGACCGTTCGTTTCCATGCGAGCGCGATGCGGCTTGTGTGGAAGCACATTAGAGCAGTTCCACAATTCACGTGCCCTAGTTGGCATCGTGCAGGGTGGCCTTTTCTTAAGGAAAACGCCACTTGAGAGCATTGGGCCCGGGGTACAGCAACTGTGGAACCGCTGTAAGAAGCGTGGGCGGGAGGGCCCGATGCCTCGGAAGCCAGTTATCCCTCAGTCAAACGGCCAGCGCCGTCGGTCAGCATTTTATTGAGTGTCGGGATTACCACTCGTTGATTTTCAACAAAGTCCACGCCCTCTGCCGTGAGCGTGAAATCCGAGTTGTCCGCCCGAGTGATGAAACCCTTCTTTTGTAGGTACCAGGAAGTGAACTCCAAATAATCGCGGGGAAAGCCCATGCGGTCTTCGATCTCTGCGAGCGAAACTTCGGGCTTGAAAGGGTTGGAGCGACGCCGAAAATACAGCACCGCCAGAACCCCCAATCGCCGGTTCAGCTCGCCCTCCAGCGAATCCATGAAATCAACCGTATTGGACAGCGTGTCCTGGTCAGGCACCTCACGCTTGCGGGCCAAATTGTATTCGGCGCGGGTCGCACGATTGGACAGCACGTTATAGGCTTCCCTCAACAATTCAAACTTTGCGGGATCTCCGGTCCTCGGGTTATCAGGGTGATAACGGGAGGCCAGGTACCTATAAACGCGGTGAATCGTCTCCACGTCCGCGTTGGGGCTGATCTGGAGGAATTCGTAGTAGTCGGGAAGTGACATTCTGGTTTCTCCGGAGAGTCGTTCTCTCTTTTTCTAAAAGTCATGCAAGGTCTGTAGGCATAATGAAATCAGAGCATTAGCTGGAATTCCTATTCTGCCCATAAATTGAGCCGAGTATACATCAACACGACATCCCCCGGACCCAGGCATTCTTACGTTTTTGCCCTTCAGTAACGCGAGCGTCCTCATACGGCCATGCCGACCTGTTGCGGTGTCTGCAGTAATTGAAGCTCCGGAACTAGATGAGAAGCAATTCCCCTTTCGGTTGATGGACGAATGCCGCTCTTCCCATCTTTCGGAGTCCGGAGTGTCTAAGTGGCATAGACTCCAACTTGCGATTAAACAGCGCATGTATTCCGTTCAACCACATGTGGGATAGCGTCGGCTGCACGAATGAGGTTAAGATTGCCATCAAGGTCCCTGGAATTCTCGCCTCCTATCTTTGAAGGAGACACGTCGACCCCCGCGCAAAGTCGTGCGGATTCAGGGAACTGGATCTGATTATGGAACCGTTTAATGTAAGCAACGGCCGGTCGGGGATGGCATGAGCTCAGCGGACAGTCCGACCCCAGTGTCGTCGACTTTGAATCGCCGAAAGGCCATACGGCTAGCCTCGCCAGATCTTGCTGTTTCCCATCGAAACGGACTGCTTTTGAATCTGCGCTCCGTTAGCAATATCAGCTCGACCGGCCTATACGTGCAGACAGAAGAACGCTTGCCACTGGGTGAGGTTGTCTCTCTGACATTGCACCGTTACGGCCTGCCTGAGGACAGTCTTGAGCGCCCAATCGTCGTGGAAGCGAAGGTCGCTCGCTGGGGCAATGACGGAATGGGTCTGACATTCTTGTTGCCCGCAGGGATGGACTTAAGGCTCTGGGAGAGTGAGATCGAGGCCCAAGACCGCCTGACAGAGCCGGAGGCCATCCTGAGAGAATTTCGGCTGGCCGCGGCCATCTCATTTCTGTGTCGACTATGTCCTCAGGGTGCGGAAGAGATACGGCAACTGCTCCGCGAAGGGCTGGGTAACCGCAGAGATGCAAGTGCTGTGGAGATTGCAAGCAAAGCGGAAGGGCTGCTTGCATCGAGGTCCGATGCAGGGACGCTGCTCGCTCCCCCGCAGCTTCTGGTGCGCATTCTTGAAGACGGTTCGTGGTCGGAAGAAGATTGGGTACGGCAGCTTTGGGCGAAGCTTCTGGTTGCCGCGCTCACTGTTGATGGACAGGACAATTCGGGCCTGGCCTACGTTGACTTGCTTAGCCAGCTTTCACCAGTTCAATTTCGCATTCTTGCCTCTGTATGCACTCGATCGACGAAGTTCACATCGGGGCCTGCGGTGACTCTTTCGCGTCCCTATGTTTGCAAGGCAGAGGACCTGGTCGCCATAACGAATAAACAGAATCTTCTCAGCATCGATCGGGATCTTGCCTATCTGGCTGAACGTGGGTTGATTGTCAAGAGTGTCAGAACCTCATCTCTTATGGCCAACGAAAAAGTCGATGTAACTCCCACCGACCTTGGCCTGAAGCTGTACTCGCGCTGCACGGCGAATCGCGCGCGAGGGTGATCGGTCAGATTCGAGACCTTAATCGGACGCATTACGGCCAGCCAAGTCTGTTTGTCCTTTTCTATATGCAATTGATTCTAAAAATGTTAACAAAGCGCCAATTAGCTTTTAGCGGGGAGGGGCTTGCGTTTCTGGGCATTTAGGCGTAGTTTACTAACCAGTTAGTTAAAACATGACCACGCCTACTTCCACTCACGCTTCCTCTGACCGCTCCGCCGAGTCTCGCACGCGAATCCTCGACGCCGCCATCCGCCAATTCAGCCTGAATGGACTGGCCGGTGCGCGCACCGAGCAGATTGCCGAAGAGGCCGGGGTGAACAAGGCGCTACTCTACTACTACTTCAAGGGCAAAGAGGACCTGTACGCGTCGGCTCTGGAGTCAGTGGCAGAGGGTGTACGGGCCTCAAGTGTGGCCGCGCTGGAAGGCAGCGCCACACCGGGCGAGCGATTTCTCTGCGCTGTACTCAACCACTTCGACCGCATCCACACCAACTCGGGATTCCAAAACCTGATGCAACAGGAGATGATTCGCCTGCATCGTGGTGAGGAAAATGCGCTCACGACTCTTGCCGAGAAGGTCTTCAGGCCATTGCACGAGCGCATGATGCAGGTGATCGGCGAGGGAGTGGCAAGCGGGGAGTTGATCGCGGTCGATCCTTTGCAGTTTACCTATGCGGCGCTTGGCGCCAATGTGTTTTATTTTCTCTCCGCTCCCATGATGCGCCTGGTACAGGGAAAGGACATCGATCCCCTGGATCCCGGCGTCCTGGAGTTTCGCCGTAGCGCGGCCATCACCTATCTGGGAAAGGCCATTTTTGTCGACCGGGCACACGGGACCCGCGTCGCCGCCCGCGTGCTGGCTTTGACACCCATGCCTCCAAGTGGCGGAGTGCGGCCGCATTGGCTCCGCAATTCCGCCAGCGAGTCGATTGAGAAGTGAGGAACTTGTGAACGCACGAAATAGAGTTTTCCTTATCCTGGGCCTGCTGACTGTGGGCTCACTCATCTGGTACTGGCTAACCGCGCGGCCTCCCAGCGACCTGAAGCTGATTGGCACCATCGATGCGAATGAAGTGCTGGTAAGCGCCAAGATCCCCGGCCGTATTCAGACATTGACCGTGGAAGAGGGCCAGGAAGTGAAAGTCGGTCAGCTTATCGCAGTTATCGAGAACGATGATCTGCAAGCCGCGCGCAAGGCTGCGGAGGCCACCCTCTCGAGCAATCAGTGGAAGCTCAACGAGACCGTCGAGACCACGCGGCAGAATCTCGGCGAAACCACTAGCGCCACCGTAAACGCCGAAGCCCAGGTGCGTGCGGCCCGTGCCACGCTGGGCCAGGCCCAGGCAAACCTCGAACATCAGCAGGCTGACACCACTCGCATTGTCGCGCTGGCCAAACAGGGCATCATGAGCCAACAATCCAGCGACGACGCGGCCACCAGCCTGCAGGCCGCCCAAGCTGCTCTGGAAGCAGCGAAAGAGAATGTTGCTGCCGCCGAAGCTTCGCTGCGCCAGGCGCACGCCCATGAGCTGCTGACCACGGTATCGGAGCGCACGGTCGCCTCCACGCGAGGGCAGGTACAGAATGCCAAGGCGCTTGCCGACCAGGCCAGCGTGATGCTGGGCTACTCGCAGATCTTTGCCCCTGTTGCCGGCAAAGTCAATGTGCTTGCGTCCCGCCAGGGCGAGGTGCTCGCTGCCGGTGGCACCATCGCCACCATCATGGACCTGACCCAGACCTGGGTATACGCGCCGCTTCCGGAAACGCAGGCCGATGCCGTGCAGCTCGGTGACAGCCTGCGGGTCGTTATGCCTTCCGGCGCCGAATTGCAAGGCAAAGTCATTGCCAAGTCCGCCGAGGCAGATTTCGCTACGCAACGAGACATCAACGGCGGACGCAAGCGCGACATCGAGACCGTGCGCCTGAAGTTGCTCATCGACAATCCCGGCGAGCGCTTTGTGCCGGGCATGACGGCCGAGGTCTATATTCCCAAGGCCAAGCTGGTGAAGCAATGACTACTCCTGCCCAACCCGGCCCGGCCATCAACGGCAACGGCAAGACCACTGCGCACCCCGCCATCGTGGTGGAGAACATCGTCAAGCGCTTTGGGACTTTCGAGGCGGTCAAGGGCATCAGCTTCTCAGTGGCCGAAGGTGAGATCTTTGGCCTCCTCGGCCCCAATGGCGCAGGCAAAAGCACACTGATCCGCATGATGACCACCCTTATGCCCGTCACCAGCGGCACGGCGACTGTCGGCGGTCACGACGTGGTCAAGGATTCAGACGCGGTGCGCCGCATGATCGGTGTCATTCCTCAGGCCCTGACCAGCGACCCCGACCTCACCGTCGGTGAGAACCTCAGCATCTATGCCAAGCTCTATTCGGTCCCTCACGACCAGCGCGAAAAAAATATCGTGGAAGTGCTTGAGGCAGTCGATCTGACCAAGTGGCGCGATGCGCAAACCAAAACTCTCTCGGGCGGAATGCGCCGTCGCCTTGAAATCGCCCGTGGCCTTGTCCACAGTCCCCGCATCTTCTTTCTCGACGAGCCGACCACGGGTCTTGATCCGGTCTCCCGCATCGCTGTCTGGGAGATGCTCGATAACCTGCGTGTCACCCGTCACCTGACAATGCTCATCACTACCCATTACATGGAAGAGGCTGACAAGCTCTGCGACCGCATAGCCATTGTCGATCACGGCAAACTCGTTGCCCTCGGCACGCCCATCGAACTCAAGCACAGTGTCCCCGGAGCAAACGTAGTCGAAGTCCACTTTGATCGCGAAACCGAAGAGTGGAAGTCCCGGCTCGAAGCCCTCGACGGCGTAACCAGCGTCCAGGCTGAGTCCGCAGGATTCTATCGCGTCCTTACCTCCTCCGGTTCCCGCACCACCATGCAGTTGGTCGAGCTAGCCGCCTCGCTGGGCGAGACGCTCACTTCACTCAGTGTCCAGAACACCTCGCTCGACGACGTATTCGTTCACTACACCGGCCGCCAGCTCCGCGATGAGCAGGTCAAGCCCGTATTCACCATGCCGCCGCGGCCGGGAGCGCAACCATGAACCGGATGTTCGCCATTATCGAGCGTGAGATGCGAAAGTTCTTTCGCTCGCCGACACTGATGATCATGTCTCTCATGATGCCTTTTCTGCAGTTAATCATCATGGGCAACGCCTTTGGCGGCAAGATCGTCGGCTTGCACGTTGCCGTCGTCGACTACGACCACGGTCCGCAAGCTGTCAAGATACGCGAGGCATTCGACTCCATCGCGGTCAACATCAAGACATTTACCACTGTCGACTACAACGACGAGAACGTAGCCCGCGAAGATGTGCGCACCGGAAGAATGGATGCCGCCGTCATTATTCCTGCTCAATACTCCCGACGTGTGTACTCGCAGGACGCTCCTCACCTTGGCCTTGTCGTCGATAACTCTGACCTGTTCACCTCCGGCTCCATGGAGAGCGAGATGCAGTTGGTGGTCGACGCTCTCAGCGCCCCTCTCATTCAGCCCCGTCTCGCTACCGCTATCGCGCTCCAGGTTGTCGAACTCTACCCTTATGTCAATTACATGAAGTTTCTACTCCCCGCCACGGTTGCCCTGGCCATGTATATCTCGGTCATGATCGGCGGCGGCATGTTATACATCGACGACAAGGCACGCGGCGTCCACGAAGGCTATCTTGTAACTCCCATCACCAAGCTCGAGTTAGTGTTTGGACTTAATGCCGCCGGGGCCATCAAGGCCACGCTAAGCGGTATCTCGCTTACCGTCATAGGTTCCCTCATGGCCGGACTCGGCATCATCTTCCACCCCATGGTGCTGCTGGAACTCCTATTGCTCATCCTCGCCTCTTCCATCGCTTTCAACGGCATGATGTTTCTCCTCATGGTTCGCGTTGACGATCCACTCGTCCCCCGCGCCATGTTCGGTGTTCTCAACACACTGCTCTTCTACCCCTCCGGCGCCATGTATCCCATCGCCGCCTTTCCCAAGTGGCTACGCGCCATCGCGGTTGTTGATCCGTTTACATACGTGATCCATGGTTTCAAAGCCATCCTGCTCAAGGACGGCGGATTCCAAGCCATCCAGTTTGACCTCTTCTTCCTTTTCACTTTCGGCTTTGCCACTTTGTTTATTGCCACACCACTATTCAAGCGCACCTTGTAACTGGATCAGCTCCAAGATGAGAAGCAGAGAGAGATAAGGAATTTCCGGCGGGCAAGCTCCAAAGTCCGGAATGCAATGAGGCGGTCCACTCCTTGTGGGAGGGTGGGCCGCTTCGGCGCATTTGCACAACTGCGTTCGCCTATCGTTGTTCCATCTCTGTCGTGGCAGAGTTAGGACACCAATAACTCCCGTATGGCCGGCAGTCTGGTCAAAAATAATCCTTCCCCGCGGAGATTGGGATGGTATATTTCCTTGTCTCAGTGCCCTTTGGGCTGGTGGAGGAGGTGCTATGGCGATTTCTCCGGCGTCTGGTTCTCCGCGTTCCAGTTTTCTGCTCGTCCTGGCGATTTTGGCCATGCTCGCCGTTCCCGCTGCGCTCACCCTCCACACTGTGCGTGTATCCCCCCAGGCAGCAGCATCAGTAGCCGGTCCATCCCCCTACGGATATACCGTCAGCCTGCTTCTCTTCATCGTGCCCATTCTGGTGATCGGTCTTTGGTTCGTGCCCCGCGAGGGGGTTCGCATATCCAAGCGTTCCTTCGTGCGCACCATCGCCATCCTCTTTCCCATGGGCGTCATCCTCGACTTCTTCTTTGCGCGATCGTTTCTCAAGTTTCCCGATCCCGGCGCGACACTAGGCATCGCAGCTCCCGCGCTGGGCGGCAGCGTCCCCGTTGAGGAGTATCTCTTCTACTTCACCGGGTTCGTGACCGTGCTTCTGCTCTATATCTGGCTCGATGAGTACTGGTTGGCTGCGTACAGCATCCCCGTCGATGCCCGCGAGCGCACAACCTTCAAGCGCTTGCTGCAATTTCACCCTCAATCGTTATTTTGGGCGATCATTCTGATCGCCGCGGCTATCTTCTTCCGTGAACACTTCATCCAAGCCCCCGGTTTTCCTGGCTATTTCACGTTTCTCGTCGTCGCCGCCCTGGGCCCGTCTGCCGCACTGCTCCCTTCGGCGCTCCCAGTCATCAACTGGCGCGCCTTCAGCCTCACCCTGTTCATCATCCTTCTCACCAGCCTGCTCTGGGAGGCGACCCTGGGCATTCCTTACGGATGGTGGGGTTATCAGGATTCGCAAATGATTGGCATTCGCATCACTGCCTGGAGCGGCTTGCCTATCGAGGCGGTCATGGTCTGGATTGCTGTTACCTATGCCACCGCCATCGTCTATGAAATCGTTCGCCGCTGGCAATCATCCGGTAAGCCCGCCCGCCGCGCTTTCCTCGGCTGACTAGCCCCGTCCAGAGTCCCCGGTGGTCCGGTCCCGATTCTGTGTATTGGCAGTCTGCTCCACAGCTCCAACAAATTCGAGTATTTCGTGCCTATGGCGGTGTAAAATTGCGCACCCGGGATTCCCAAATCAAGACCCGGCGAAAGAGGAGGTTGATCATGTTAGGCGATCAAATAGGTGTGACTACCGGCAGAAGAATCGTGAGGCGAGTGCTGTCCGTCGACCCGCCTACAGCGGAAGTGTCATTTGAAGACAGCGGCACCATGTTTGGCGTTGCCGTCACCGGCATGGGTACCTACACATCCGTTATCCACCCCGATGGCTCCATTCACGGCCATGGCCAGGGTATGGAACAAACGTCGGATGGCGAAGGGATTATCTGGACGGGGACGGGTATTGGCAAATTCGGTCCCGGCGGCTCCATCAGCTACCGCGGTATGCTGTTCTTCCGCACCACTTCACAGAAACTGGCTCGTCTCAACAACGCGTGCGGAGCCTTCGAATACGACGTAGACCCTTCCGGCAACACGGTTTCGAAAATGTGGGAGTGGAAGTGACTCCAAAGCCATAGGTGCTGCCCGGCGTCATCCGAACCTTCCCCGGATGACGTCATTTCCAACCATCCCTATGCCGTCGCCTTCCCCCTGCGTTACACTAGCGATTCCACTGGTCGAGAGCTCCGGCCGGACTTATCCTTGAATGAGTTTTGCCGGCTGGATTTATGTGGATGCTCGCGCCTTGCCGGCGCTATCCCTAAGCGAATACAACAAGGAGAGAACGCGTGAAGAAGCTTCTGGTCATCGCAGTCGCAATGGTTTTTCTGGTCATGGCTCGCCCCGTCGCGCATGCCCAGGATGCCGGAATCAATGGTAAGTGGCACTTCGTCTTGGATACTCCGGGCGGCGACCGCGAAATGGATGCCGAATTTTCAGTGGATGCGGATGGCAAGGTCACGGGCAAGTTTGGCGCGACCGATGTCGCCGGCACGTATAAGGATGGCCAACTGAACCTGGAATTCTCGATGACCTCCGACGAGACAGGCGAAACCGCGCCGCTCAAGATCGTCGGGAAGATTGATGACACTGCGGCCATCACCGGCACGTGGGAATTTTCTTCCTACGACGGCGCCTTCAAGGCCACCCGTCCCAAAGCATAAGTCCGCTTTGATTGCGTCTTACGCGGGACCGAAGCCGCTTGCATGCGGGTGCACTGTCTGTGGATCCTGAGTGCGGAGGCTACGACGGATACGCGCCCGTAATGTAGCCCTCCAGCGCATAAATGGTCTGCGCCTGACCGGAGATCACCCACTTCACCAGATCGCCGATAGAGACCACTCCCACCACAGCATCGCCCTCCAATACCGGCAGGTGGCGATAATGATGTTCGGCCATCAGGGCCATGCATTCATCCACGGTGTGCTGCGGATTCACGAATACAGCCGGGCTGGTCATGATCTGGCTGACCTTGGTTTCTCTCGACAGGTGGCCCAGCAGGACTCCTTTGCGCGCGTAGTCACGCTCCGAGAGGAGGCCAACCAGGCGATGGTTTGAAATTACCAGCAAGGCGCCGACGTTGTGTTCGGCCATCTTCTCCAGCGCCTCATAAACCAATTGCTCCGGTGCTATGGACAGCACACTATTGCCGGCTTTGCTTTTCAGCACCATTCCAATCGTGTCGGTAACCTTCATCAGATCCTCCTGGCCAGTGGCAGACTCGTACGCCCTTGTCTGCATCGCGCCCCGGGCGGCCCTTGTCGTCACGGAACGGCGATGAATGTTGACTTGTGAAAGACCTAGCGATCGGTATCGCGGCCGAATACCTTGCTCAAATTCTGCGGTCAGCGAATCGTTCAGGGCGCAGGCGAACCCCTGCCGATTCGGCAGGTAGTCCAATATAGCCCATAAGGACTACGGCAGGACAGTGCAGAAGTCGACTAAGGACAAGCCTTCAGCCGGGGCACCGCCATTTCCTGGTAATCCGCAAGCTGCTTTGCGCCGCCTTCCCCCCGGCCGACCCCACCGCCTACAATGAGAGGGAACTTCACCACCGAGGAAAAAGCATGCCGCTCTCCGGAGAAGCCATCCGCTTAATGAACTACATCGACGACGTCGCAGTTACCCTTCGCCGCGTCCTGGCGACAATACCCTCTCTCACCCCCGATGAGCGCGCCCGCGTCGCCGACCACCTGCTCAATGCCAAGCCCAATGCCGAAGACGTGGCTCAGGCTCTTAACGCCAAGTAAGGCGCACTCATTTTGCCTACAGTCGCGATTATCGGGGCCGGGCCTCTGGGCCGCTGGCTCGCCCTTTCGGCTGCCCGCGCCGGCTTCCGCGTCCTGCTGGAAGACGTGATGCCCGCCAATCTGCAGCACGCACAGGAACTACTTCGCCAAGAGCTGAGCCCCGCAGCGCTGCCAATGGTCACCTTTGTCTCTACCATCGAAGATGCTGTACGGGAAGCCGACCTGGCGATCGACTGTGTTCCCGATGAGTTGGAGTCGAAGCTGGAGATTCTCTGGCTTCTCGACCGCATGGCTCCGCCGCGCACTGTGCTGGCCACGCCGACCACCCGGCTTTCCATCGCCGACCTGGCCGCCTGCACCTACCGCCCCGACAAGTGCGTCGCCATTGCCATCGAAGCCCGCGACCTGGCCCAAAGCGTCGGGTCCCGGCTCCTGTTGCGTTCTACTTCCAAGACTTCTGCGGAGACGGTGGCTATGCTCACCGATTTTTGGCAGCGGCTCGGGTTTTCGCCCAAATTTGCGCCCGACCCCGCCGAACAGTCCACCGCCTGAACGCCCGGATCGAAATGGGTGTCGCGGATCCTTACGCTTGTGCCAGTACTTGCTCGTAGTACTTGACATATTGCGGTATCACGAGCGAGGAGCAGAACCGCTTCTGCGCGGTTTTTCGGGCCGCCTCGCGCATGGTTTCTAACCGCGCGCGGTCGCTGAGCAACGTCACCGCCCCGGCCGCCATCGCGTCGACATCTCCCACTGGGTACAGCAGGCCCGTCTCCCCGTCATCGATCAGCTCCGGCACTCCGCCCACATCTGTCGCAATGGCCGGAACTTTGCACGCCATGGCCTCCAGCGCAGCCAGGCCGAACGACTCCAACTCGCTCGGCATCAGCATCAGGTCAGCCAGCGGCAGCAGCTCATTCACCCGCTCCTGCTTGCCCATGAAGTGAACTTTGTCCTGGATATGCAGGTCATGCGCCAGCCATTCCGCCGCCGAGCGGTCCGGTCCGTCGCCCACCAGAACCAGTTGCGCCGGGACCTCACGCACCACCCGGGCAAACACCTTCACCACATCCACCACCCGCTTCACCGGTCTGAAGTTCGAGAGATGCATCAGGATGGCTTCGTCCGGCTTGGCCAGCCGCCGCCGCGCTTCTGCACGCTCTGCCTCATCGCGAATCGGGTGGTAGACGTCGCAGTTCACAAAGTTGGGGATCACCTCGATAGGCCGCGTGATGCCGAAATCCTCCAACGTCTTTGCTTTTAGATAGCTTGAGATGCTAGTGACGCCGTCGCTCTCTTGGATTGCATAGCGTGTGATGGGCAGATAGCTACGGTCCAACCCCACAAGCGTGATGTCGGTGCCGTGCAGCGTTGTCACAAACGGCAGCCGCCGTCCTTTTGCCGCCAGCATCTGGCGCGCCAGTAGCGCGCTGACTGAGTGGGGGATCGCATAATGCACATGCAGTAAATCAAGTTCATAAAACTCAGCCACTTCCGCCATCCGCGAGGCCAGCGCCAGGTCGTAGGGTGGGAATTCGAACAGCGGATAACTTGATACCGGAACCTCGTGATAAAAAAGGCCGCCGTCGCGCCCATTGAGCCGGAAGGGCTGGGAATAGGAGATAAAGTGGATCTCGTGGCCCTGGGCTGCCAATTCAATGCCCAGTTCCGTGGCTACCACGCCTGAACCGCCGTACGTGGGGTAACACGTGATGCCAATGCGCATAGGGCCTACTTGCTCCGTTTCTTATTCTCTTTCTTGCGGTTGGACGTACCCAGGGGCGGCGAAGATGCAGAAGACCAGGTTAAACCTTGGCGCGGGCGACGACAGCCTCTCTCAAATCCTCAAAGGAAACCAGCTCCAGCGCTGCAAACTGCTTTAACGTCCAGAGCGCGGCCCGTTCGGTTTCGCGCGAAGCCAGCAGCCGTGTGTGCGCCTGGGCTAGATCGCTGTCGTTGTATCCGGGATGCGAAACCAGCTCGAACGTTCCTTCCGGCATTGCCGAAAGTAGGGAAGCGACGGTTGCCGAATCCAGCGTACCGGTGGCCAGCACCCCCAGCGAGCCGCCGGTGGTGACGAAACCCTCCTCTGCCACAATGCGCAAGAAGGTGGACTCAAGCCGCCGCAGCAGCGCCACCTGGACCCGCCTTACCCACGGAGCGCCGGGCGTAGCGCGACGGCTCCATGCGGGCTCGAAGGGGTTGCGCACCGCTCTGATGCCAGCCGCCCGCGCCGCCCGTAGCACGGGTCGCAGCACCGCCGGAAACATGTGCGTGTGCTTGTGCGTATCCACGTGGGTCAGGTGAACACCGCGTTTCTGCAGGAACGCAATTTGCGCTGCTGCCTCGGCCTCAATCTCGTCCAGCAGCTTTCTGCTGGGTCCACTACGGTACAAATCGCCAAGGAAACCGCTCAAGGAGGGTCTGAAGCGTCCGTCTATCGGGTCGGCTAACCACACAAGGTCCTGGCGCGGCCGAAGTACCGGCTCGCCGTCCACCAGCACTACATGGCAACCCACGCCTAGCGATGGCGTGGCGCGAGCGATTTCAATCGCCTCATCGGTGGCCGCGGCCCGCGCCATCAGGGTTGTGCTGGTCAGAACTCCGGCCAGGTGCAGTTCTAGAATGGCCCGGTTGACTCCGGCGGTCAGCCCAAAGTCGTCAGCGTTCACAATGAGGCGGCTCACCGGGCAAGTCTATCAACCCAGGCCAACAAAGAACGCGCGCTGCTATGATGTCAGAAGGCCGTAACGGCCTTCCCGCCGCCCGTGGGCGGTTAGCTCAGCTGGTTAGAGCGCCTGCCTTACAAGCAGGAAGTCGGGGGTTCGAGTCCCTCACTGCCCACCACGCCTTTTATCCGTAGCTCAAAAAACCTCAATAAATTTGCAGAATCCGCGTGAATGCAGGGAATTTGTGTTTTTCCATGTGTTCTATACAGTTGCTATTTTGTACGCTGCAGACGTCCTTCTCCGCTTTTGTCGTACAAAGAATATCGCCAGTCCCTTCGACGTAAGTCTCTAGTCGATCGCTTGCTGGTCGGTGGGGTTGGAAACGCGATACCCCGGCCGCGCACGCACTCCTACCAATCGAGCGCAACTGGCAACCTGCGGATTGGAGGTACCTTGATTCTTGAGGATATCTCGACGAGTATCCCTCCGACATTCTCGACTTCAGCGTGATTATCTTGCTATCCACGGTGAACCCAACGTATCCGTGATGGTGAGTAGTCTTCGGATGCTACTAAGTCGGATCAGTCCGAGCCTTCACCACCTTCAGGACGAATAGGTTGAGCTTGCTGACAAGACGGCAAGGCCGCCGCTCTGGTGGCTTATCTCAATCGCCGAGACACGTTCCCACACGGCGGGCTGTCTCTACCCAGGAATGCTCGGGCGGCACCAGCTTGAGCTTGCCAGCGACCTCATCCAGCGGCACCGCTTCGGTGCCGTCACCGCGTGCCGCCACCATTACTCCAAACCTCCCTTCGTTGATCAGATCGGCGCAGGCGCTGCCCAGGCGCGTAGCAAGGATTCGATCTTCCGCGCATGGTGTGCCGCCGCGCTGCACGTAGCCAAGAATCGTCACGCGGGATTCGAGGTGGGTGAGTTCCTCAAGCTGCCGTGCCAGGCGCAACGTATTGCCCTGATGCCGAACTTCAAGTGCGGCGATTTCACGCTTGGCCTCTAGCTTCTCGTTTAAGGTCTTGGCGCGTTTGAGGACCTTCTCGGCCATTGCGAAGATGCGCGAATCGTCCCGGCTCATTGCGCCCTCGGCCACGGCCACAATGCTGAAGTTGCTACCCCGCTTGCTGCGTCGGCCGATGGCCTCGGCGATTCTCTTTACGTTATAGGGGATTTCGGGAATGAGGATCACGTCCGCTCCGCCCGCCAGACCCGCGCCGAGTGTGAGCCAGCCGGCGCGATGGCCCATGATCTCAGCCACGATGATGCGATGGTGGCTGTGAGCGGTGCTATGCAGACGGTCGATGGTATCGGTGGCGATGTCCAGAGCCGTCGCGTAGCCAAAAGTGGCGTCGGTCATGGCCACATCGTTGTCAATGGTCTTGGGTAACGTAATGACGTTGATGCCAGCCTGGTGCAAACGGAAGGCATTCTTCTGCGTGCCGCCTCCGCCGAGGCAAACGACGCAATCGATTCCCCACTTTTTGAGGTTTTCGTTGATGACGCCGGTCATGTCCTTCGTGCGGCCGTCAATCACCATGCGATGCGGCTTATCGCGGCTGGTGCCAAGAATCGTGCCGCCGATGGTGAGGATACCGGAAAGAGCGGCGCGATCCAGGTCAATTCGCCGATTCTCGACCAATCCGCGAAAACCGTCGCGAAAACCGACGATTTCCATGCCGTAGTAGCCGAGGGCAGCTTTGCCGACACCGCGGATGGCAGCGTTCAGGCCAGGGCTGTCGCCTCCAGCAGTGAGGATGCCGATGCGCTTAGTCTTTTTAGCCATAAGAAAATACTATGAGTCATTGCGGAGCTGTTTGTCGATGCAGTTGGCTGGGAACGGCTGCAGGGCAGTGTAAGAAGCCTATGGCCAGCCCCACCCTGAGCGGCTGCCGATCCCCACGACCGTCGAGGCCAATTTCCTCGCCGGAATGGAGATCACGCGCTCCTCGGTCTCTTGCAGAGCAGCGAAGCTGTGATTGGCGTTGCTGACAATGCAGGCAAAAAGCGGTGGCTCGTTCGGAATTTCCTTTTACAGATGACGGGAAGTCGCGAGAACCCATGCGTAGGCCTTGGGGTAGAACCCAAGAAATGCCTCGCTGGGCTTCATCCCCGGTTTCCTAACATTCTCTTTGAAACCCTTGGCTGTGAGTGGGCCGGCCAGTGGATGGCCGAGTTGCTACGTAATCCACAATTCACAGATGCTGTGTAAAGGGCTGACAACAAAAAAGTTCTCAACTGCGACGCATCCGCGAGATATCTCTGAGCTACCATATGGAAGATCGTCCCGTGAACCCGTTTGGTCGGATTACCGAAGCGGCGAGCCTTTAAAACGGAATTTCCACAGGTCGGTACCAATTTCTCGCAAGTGCTCGATCGCGTATCGACTTCTTCGTGATGACCTCAGAATAGTGAGTCGTTGGTAACCGTCAAGGGCAACGACTCGAGCATTCTTGCCCTTATGGAAATCATGGACCAATTTCCCGAACGACAAACCGAATCGGAAACCGCCGATTTTGTCGGTCACTTCGATAAGAGTGATCGTTATCGCTTGGTGAGTCAGGGGGCGCTAAACTACTCAGCGCAGATCGCGTCGACTCTGTCGAGCCTTGTACTCGTCCCGTTCATGTTGCTGCGGCTTGGAGCCGAAGCATACGGATTCTGGATTTTCACACTGACAATTCCGGCTTTTGCATCTGGAATTGACAGTGCACTGTATCTCTCGATCACCCGTGAAACCGCGTCGCACAGCGACGTGAACCGGGTTACCGATGATTCGACGACTTCATTCCTGACAGCCTCCTGTGGAGTTTATGGCGCCTTGGGATTGGCGTGCGGAATGTTCATTGTGGCCGCAGGAAGTTTGATGATGCCGAAACTCCATTTGAGCGCATCGGTCCAAAGTGCGGCGCCTACTGTATTTTGGGCAGTTGCAATAGCTTTTGCCGCCGGGCGTACTGTCACATTTGCCAATGCGGTTTTGGCGGGCTTCCAGCGTTTTGGCACAATGAATGCGATTACCGTTGCCGCCTTGATCTTTCGCTTTTCAGGCTTTTCCTTGTTGTTGTTGCGCCACTGCACATTGGCTGCAATCGCGGTCTGGTATACCGTCGTCGCGCTGATGGAGTGCCTTTTGGCTCTCAGCATCGCCCATCGTCTGGGCGCAGTGCGCGCGGATCGCTCACTGCTCCAATGGCGGCGGCTGAGTCGCACATTCGAGTTCGGGCTTTCCAGCTTTCTGACCACCGAGCTTTTCAACCTCTGCAGTTTTAGCCCACCCGTCCTGGCTGGCATCCTCACGGGCGGTGCCCGCGCCACAATGGCGCTTTACGCCGGCCAGCGGCCATGTTTCATAGTCTCGGAACTCAACTGGCGAGGCGCAGAAGTTTTGTTCTCTGCGTCGGCGGCTGAGGAGAAGCGAAAGGGGAATGCTGCGTATTCCGATCTGGTAGTCTTTGGGACGACGTATCTGCTGGCAGTGGCGATGCCTCTCTGCATCGGCCTGTTCATACTCGCGCCAGTGCTGGTTTCCGCTTGGTTGCAGAATGCAACGCCGGGAATTGCCACAGTAATGCGCCTTACATCGATTGGGGTCATCGCAGATGCGCTTTGGGTTGGACCGCTGCATGTGCTATGGGGGCGCGGATTGGCGAATCGTGTGCTCGTCATTACTGCATGTGTAGCCGCCTCGGCTCTTCTGCTGAATTTCTTGCTGATCCCGCGATTTGGCGCCCCTGGCTCTGCACTCGCATTTACAGTATCGGCGTGGATCGGCGCAATAATCACGACGATAAATGCCACAAGCGGAACCAATTCTTCGTGGCTTAGGTTTCTAGCGTCTTCCTTTTCTGACTTGGTGATTCCTTCAGCATCCCTCACAATGACTGTCCTTGTAGTCTCCAGCCTCTTAAGCCAATATCCGCGGTTGGAGCTTCTTGCGGCGATTATTTGCGGAGGAGTTGTCTATACCTTAAGCTTTTGGATCCAGCAACCCTTTCGTAAAACTACGGTCAATCCATTATTTCGGTTGATCGGCAAAACGGGAAAAGCGAACGCGGTAAGAAAATGACACCGTGCTTTGCATCCCACAATCAGCATCGTCGGGATGCGGATCGGAGTGCACTGTATGAAATGTGGCCGTGAAGACTTTATGCGCGACGTTACCCGCCAGAGGCCGGTCACGCAGTCAATTGGCCATCGAATCGATCAGTTCATAGCGCTGGTTGGCAGCGTGCAACAGCGCCCACTGTCGTCGCTAGAACCCGGTCGCTGGTAAAACGACAACACCACGGGACACGGGCACAAATCGCTGAACAACAAACACTGCGGGGAGGTAGAATCAGGCAAGTGAAGGGCTCTTCGAAAGCTATAAGTGATGTCTAGTCAACACTTTTTGGTTAAGAAGTCTTTTGCTCTTGATGCCTTTGCGCATAATTCAGGCCAGGATTGATACGAGGAATGGGAGTCTTATGCGCATTCTAGTCGAGCCTAGCGATTATCCCGCGTTGCGAAACCTTGGGGATATTGCGATGCAGCAGACTGCCGTTGGTAGGATCGCGAACTTCTGGCCCACCGCAGACATTCGAGTTTTCACCGAAAGCCCCCAATCCCTACCCGTGTATGCACCGAATGTTCAGGGGATGTCCAACATTGGCCGAAAGGCCTGGATGTCAGGCATTCTGCCCCAGCGGGGTGTTCCGCATTATATCCGTCACTGGGAGCGAAGATTCAGGTCAAGGCACCTGCAACTCGGCAGGCGTTTAGCCAAATACAATCTGAAGTTACGGTCGAACCGAAGGACGACTGCCCTGACAGGGTTCCTGGAGGCCGTCCAGACTACCGATCTTCTGGTGGTTTGCGGAATGGGGGGAATCACAGACACATTCGAGCAATACGCACTCGACTTACTGGATACAATAGCGCTCGTAAAAGAAAATGGAAAAGCCTTTGTGGCTATGCTCGGTCAAGGGTTTGGACCTATTGACGATCGCACTTTTCTGGCGGAACGTGCACGCGAAATACTTCCCCTGGTCGATTTCATCGCATTGCGAGAACCGAGGGCAAGTCTCCCATTGCTTAAGCGAATGAATGTTGATCTGTCGCATGTGAATGTAACCGGCGATGACGCGCTCGGGATCGCATCAAGGGGCCGGGGTTCAGTGCTGGGGAATTGCTTGGGCATTAACTTACGCATGGCCTCATATTCAAATGTCACCATCGAATTTCTGACTCAACTAAGACAGGTAATTCTGCCGTTCGCAAGGGCCCGAGGCGTGACATTGCGGCCGCTGCCAAGTTCTCTTTACATCGAGGAAGCAGACTCAAACTCCATTGCGGGCCTCACAGAGGGGTATGAGCGCATTTGTATCGGTAATGTGACGGAACCTGAGACCCTGACTAGGCAGGTCCGGGATTGCAGAATTGCGATAGTGGGGAGCTACCATGCAGGTGTATACGCTTTAGCTCAAGGAGTAACGATTGTTGGACTTTACAATTCGGATTACTATCGCGATAAGTTTCTTGGCTTGGAAGCACTTTTTGGCGTCGGGGTTTTCCCTGTCGACCTGTCTGTTCCCGATTGGACAACTAACCTGATCATAAAAGCTAATGAAGCATGGGACACTGCCCCCGCGTGCCGCTTGCCCCTTATCGAGGCGGCCGATCGACAGATCGAATCGGGATGGAAAGCATACAACAAGCTTCGTGCCTTGGTTGACTCACGATTTGGCCGAGTTTGAGTCGAAACACAGAGAAGCAGTTAGGCGATCGGTGATGATGAACCAATTGGTGCAATCCGCAAAGGTACTTCGTACACTTGCCTTGCATGCTCTAAGACTCAGCGACCGCGCCAAGTGGAGGACATACGAGTTTCCTGCAGAATGGTCCCTTCGCTCAATGCGGATCGCTGAACTCGTGCCGCATGATTCACGTGTTTTCGAGTTCGGCGCCGGACCAGTTGGACTAGGACAGTATCTTCATCCAAGCTGTTCGCTGACCTCCTCCGACATCATCAAGCACACTCCGGAGATTAGAATTATCGATCTCAATCGTCGCCCGCTACCCTCACTTGGCGGCCCACTATCGCAAGTCGGAGTGTTCTCAGGAGTGCTAGAATATGTTTCCGACGTACCCTCAATCATGCCTTGGATCGCGAGTCACTTTGAGATTTGTATCGCTTCTTATGAGTGCGTACAATCCCAATCCACGTTCTTGTCGGAAATCCGTGAATCAATGGGTCGTACGCGCACGGGGTGGGTTAATCACTTTACTAAACCAGAGTTCAAGGCGCTTTTTACCGCAGCTGGTTTCCGGCTCACCGAACAAACGACTTGGGGCGTCGATGATCCAGGAGAGATATTTGTGTTTGCACGTCGCTGAGCCCGCCCCATGGAGACAACCCGCCGTTCGACGGCAAGCATTAAGGTAAAAATAGAGACAGGCTGTGATTGTCAAAGTCCGACAAATGCTCCGCAATGTCGCCCCTCTTCGTAGCGCTTTCCATTTCTGTGTAGCATTGTCTGAACGCGCACGCTATAAGAGACAGACGGTGCTCGAAGGCCTGCAAATCCTAATGCAGGAGTGCGAAGACCCGTGGAACTATACGACGAGCCCCGAGGAATCAGATCGCTTCCGAAGTGCGTCGGAGTTACTCGATTTGGCGCGAGAGGATCGACTGTTCGAGAATGCTTTCGAAATAGGCTGCTCTGAGGGCGTCTTTACAAAGATGCTTGCACCGCGCTGCAAGTCGCTTTTGGCTGTCGACATATCGCAGGTGGCTCTGTGCCGGGCACAGCAGCGTTGCAAGGGCAATGACGTTCGAATCGAGCAGTGGAATCTCTTTACTTCACCCGCACCAGAGAACCTGGATTTAGTAGTTGTTATGGATGTGCTAGAGTACTTCCTCTATCCAGCGGATGTCCGATTTGCGCGAGATAAGCTCGTGCGCACACTTCTGCCGGGCGGCTATCTCCTCGTCGGTAACAGTCGGCAGAACGACGTATTCGAAACATTTTGGTGGGGCAAATGGATGCTTCGCGGTGGCAAGCGCATTTCGGAGTTCTTCGGCGACCATCCAAAACTCGAACTCGTTGCGTCGGAAACAAAAGGAATATACGTGAATTCTCTATTTCGATTGAGGGCGAGCAGGACTCACCCATTCTCTAATTAGGGGGGATGCCCGCGGGTCGTCACGATTAAGGGATTGTCCTTGCGGAGTAACACTTTGAACTGATCCTATGCTGCAAAAATGAGAATGCGAGAACAAGTATGAGCCTACGACAATTGATTGCCCGCGTCAGGCGGCCTGCCCCGCTCCGCATTTTTCGCCGCACTTCACCTTTGAGTGCCGTCTGGGGATTCGACCGCGGAACACCCGTTGATCGCTTCTATATTGCGAAATTCCTCGAAGGATATCGGCAGGACATTGCCGGCCGAACTTTGGAGGTCGCAGACTCCGAGTACACGGACCGGTACGGCACAGGTGTGACGCAGTCTGATGTTCTGGACATCGCTCCCTCGAATAAGCTGGCAACTCTTATCGCCGACCTGTCTGTAGCCGATCAGATTCCACAGTCGGCATTTGATTGCTTCATTCTTACTCAGACTCTCCATTTGATATTCGACATAGAATCAGCTATCGCGAATGCCTATCGTCTCCTTCACCCCGGCGGTGTGCTTCTTGCAACCGTGCCATCCGTCAGCCGGATTGCCCCAGAGGCGAGCGAAGACTGTTGGCGGCTGACTGTGCCATCGTGCACGCGGCTCTTCGCAAAATCGTTCGGCGAGGAAAATACAACGGTGAGAAGTTACGGCAGTTTAGTGACTTGCATCGCCTTTCTGGAAGGAATGGCGTGTGAAGAACTAACACACAACGAGATGGCAAAGAGCGACCCCGACTTCCCGCTGATCATTGGTGTCAGGGCGGTGAAAGTGAAGTAGGCAAGGATAGTTTCATCGGGAGGTTGGAGTGGTTCCTTCTTACCTTTTCATGCCGGCAACGAAGGCACCAAGCCTCTTAAGTGGCCCCAGCCATCGGCTGAATACGAAGGGACCAATTCCGGTAACGATCAGCAGTGCTCCAAAGGCGAATGCCCGAGAGGTGACGAAATCAGGGCTCACCTCTCGCGCCTTCCGCAGACGCGCAAGCGATGCCGTTGAATTTGAGTCTTTTTCGGAAATCGCCAGATAGAAAAGAGTTCGACCGAGCTGTCGCGAGACAGCGGTTCGGTACGGCTCCCGCGTAATATATTTTCGAGCATTAGTGAAGACTGACTCCATTCCGCGAACCACATTGCGGGGATTTGAACTTAACTGACCAGATCGTCTTCGTTGAAAGCACAATGAACCTGGACAATATCGGAAACGGCAACCTGACCAAGCGGCGCGTAACCAATAGTCCTGGTCGGCCATATTTGTTGTCATAACACCATCAGGGCCCGGGGAGTTCTCGACCCATGGGCCAACAAGTTCCAGAGCCCGGCGTCGGAAGATCAGGCTGTGAACCACGAGCCCGCAGCCGTTTCCATCGGGTGACAAGAGCGTAGCCAACATATCCGGGTAATCTTGACCGTCCCAATCTTCCCAGGATGCAAAACCGGCGGCCGATTGAAACTGGCGTGCATCGCCATAGACCACGTCAACATCCGGTGCCGCTCTGAGGAACGCAACTTGTTTCTCAATCTTGTCGGGCGCCAAAAAGTCGTCACCGTCCAGGAATTGAACGAATTCTCCCGCGGCCAGGCGCATGCCTGTATTTCTTCCGCCGCCCTCGCCTGTGTTGGGTTGTCTCACATACCTGATTCGGTCTCCGAATAACTTCAGAACCTCTTGCTCAGTTGCATCCCTCGACAAATTATCGACGACGATGACCTCAATATTTGGATAGGATTGGTGGAGGGCACTTTGAATTGCGAGTTCTAAATCGGGCCAGTTATTGTGCGCGACGATAACGATAGAAACCAAACCATCCGATTGCAAGACTGATAACTCCAAGCGTTAAGTAGTCCTATGGACTGTCGCTAATGTACCACTCTTCGCTCATTCTACTGACTCGGAAATCGACGACTTAGCAGATAAGTGCGGAACTGAATCGCTTTCGCCTCGCTCATCGTGGATATGACGGCCGACGAACTCACAATCATGCGCAAGCGCAAATTCCTTGCCCTTGGCGAGCTCCGAGAGCGTTCGGTATAGTGGACATCAGGCGAGGATGCACCGTTGACTGAGGCGCGATCGAAAATCTCGACAGCCATTTCCAGAAGCCAAGGGAAGGAAAGGAGATGGCGTATGTTCGGGTTCCCGTCAAGACGACGTGTCGCGGTATTACTTTATCACCACATCGGGAATCCTAAGCCGGGAACAAGTCATCTCGCCCTTACAGTCACACCGGAAAAGTTCCGTAGCCAGGTGCGCTGGCTCCATTGGCGAGGATATACCGCGATAACACCCGCACAATGGCTCGCGTGGTGCACAACTGGCGAGCGTCTTCCCGAGAAGCTAGTCATGTTCACCTTTGACGATGCGTATGCAGACTGTGCTACCTACGCCTTCCCGGTACTAGAGCGGTTTGGTTTTCAAAGTGTAGTTTTCGTGATTAGTGGACAAGTGGGAGGCTTGACCTCTTGGGACGGTCTCCCGATGATGACAATGGAGCAAATCCGGTACTGGAGTGCACATGGAGTTGAGATTGGGGCACACACGCGCACACACCCCGACTTGACTACTGCTTCAGACCAAGCAGTTACTGACGAAGTTACGGGTTCGAAAGAGGACCTGATCAATGCTGGTCTCAGACCTCTGTCACTCGCTTATCCGTATGGGTGCTTTGATGAAAGAGTCCAGAGATCTGTGCAGGGAGTCTTCCCGCTCGCGTTCACCTGCGAGGAGGGGTTAAACGACCTGCGCACAGACCCGCTGTTGCTCAAGCGCACCATGGTTCAGCCAGGCGATACTCTGCTGGACATCGAACTTCGCGCTGCATTCGGCAAGAACCCGCTGAATTTGGTCCGCTCACGGCTTCGCTTGCGGTCGCGATTAGCAAGCGTACTTCGGCACCTTGGTCTGCTTGCGGGTTAAGGGTTAGGGCAGTCGTCCTAGCTTCCACGGATTTCCGCTGTTCACTGTGGGGAGTCTGCATCGAAAATGGCATACATTCAACCCTCCCCACAAAGCCCAAATACTTCGTTAATTCTGAACCCACAGCTTACTTCAGCACTCTGAAGCGAACCGCCGCTCCGCCCATCTTTGTAGCAGCCGTACTTCGCCGCATGCGTACGGAACGAGCAGCCTCAATTCAGTTTCTTGAGCCACACATTCCGTACCTCAACCTTGGCATTGGCTTCGAGCTCTATGCCGAAATATCCAGACTGATTGTTGAGCGAATTAGGATCGTCATCCACCATCACCGACATCAATTGGCCGTTGATAATCTGAACGAAAGTGCCGCCCCTGGCGATGACGGTATATTCATTCCAGCCAGTCGGATTCACCAACTTATAGAGGGCCGTCGGGTCCCCGATATTGCCCATCAGCCGCTTTGGCCTGACGCCGGCCCCTTCCACCACGTTTCCACGGGCCGCCATAATCCGCATCGGGTCGTTTTCGGAATAGAACTGACCGGTGAAGCGCGAAGCGGGGTCTGTAGAAGGCCAGAAGTCGGCCTGCGGCCCAGTCATCATCCAATCCAGATTCACCGGGCCGACATTCGCGGTTACATCAAGCGGTATAGGCGGTACCCAGGGAATTCCCGTCTTGCTGCGGTATTGAATCCCACTGCCTCCGGCATTATCGATCTTGATTTCGAGCTTCAATGTAAAGTCGTGAGCCTCAACGTTGCGGTAAACCAAGTATTGATTACCGCTGGGATTCTGGGCTGTGGATTCGCCAATAATTTCCCCACCTTCAGCCCGCCAAAACTTCGAATTGCCATCCCAGCCCTTCAGGCTCACACCATCGAACAGGGAGACATATCCTTTGTGATCGTTGAAATCGAGCGGCTCGAGCGGCGTCGGTCCGTTGAGTGGCCCAAGGCCTCTGAATACAAAGAACGCACCGCCCATCGCAGTGAATGCCGCGACCTGTGCCGGAGACAGTTTCTGCGCTGAAGCCTGCAATTGGGCGAATGCGCCTGCACGCGCTTTCGCCAGTGCCAGTTCTGCCTTGCCCAAGGTCTCTGCCGCTGCCTGAATGCCTGCGGCGTTCCGGTCCAAAAGGGAGGCGCTTGCCAACGCGGAACTCGCCGCGCCCACGTTCTCTGTGAGCGGCTGCAACCCCGTGGTCATCTGTTCCAAACTGGCCGATTGCTGCTGAGAGAGGTCTGGAATGCTTCCTCTGCCAAATCCACTCCCGGGCGAAGTTGTGGCGCCCATGCCGGCAAAAGCCGCCACTTGTTCCGGCCCCAGTCGATTGCCTGACTTCTGCAATTTGGCAAACGCCGTCTCTCGCGCGTCCGCCAACGCCAGCTCAGCAGCATGGAGGTTCTTCACTTGTGTCTCGATCGCCGCATCATTCCCCGGATCCAGAAAAACCGCGGTGGACAGGGCTACCCGGGACACGGTGACAATCTGCGCCAGTGGCCGTAGATCTTCATCCATTTGCAGCAGCGCGATCGCCTGCTGCTGCGAGACGTTCGGTATGCCGCGGCCCCAAAAGGACGCGACCGGCGGTTTGGGTGCATTTGTGGCAGCAGATTGTGCCCATGCCGAGGGCGCCAGGCTGGCACTTGCTGAAATCACGACCGCCAGTGCCGCGAAAATGGCGGTATGACCGACTGGGTCAACCTTGAATCGCATTACGTTCCTCCTGTGGAATCTCATTCTCAGCCTCATGTCTTGCCGGAGGTCGGCAGACCGCTTCGCAGCCCGCTGACTCCCGTCTTGTGCTCCGTTGCAAGCGATCTTCTTAAATACCCGGGTCTCCTGGGTGTCTGGCGTTCTCCGGCGCGAAGACTCGCAAAACCATGATGAAGGACAAAGCGTACCACGGGCGTCATTCGATCTTGTCGTGTTTGGCGAGATTGTGTTTCTCACACAATATCTGGATATTCGCAGGATCTTTCGACGATCCCCCCTTTGAATAAGGGATGACGTGGTCAAAATGTAGGCTGGACGTTGACCCGCATTTCTGGCACCTCCCGTGATCGCGCTTCCACACTTCTAGCTTCACCCAACTTGGTATGAGTCGATCATCTTCCAAAGTTGATTGAGCTTTTGCAGAAGAATCATGATCGGCCTCTTCAGCTAATCTGAGTTTGAACTTGAATACTGTGCGCCCTGCTGATTCTTCGGTCCAATAATCTATCAACTCAAACATGCCGTTGTAGACCCAGATACCCGACCGTATTTTGTCGTAGACCATCACCCTTTCGGGTGGTGCGTCCGCACCTTTGTAGCGCCTCACTGATTCAGCGAATAGCCCATTCTGTGTGGGTGATCCACTCGGATTAAACTCTGGTTGATCTATTTGTTTCGGGTCAGGCCCATTTATTCTTCTTACCGCGTCGTGTCCTTCGTAAATTAGCACCCGACCCTCATCCTCAATTCGGTCGGCGTAAGGGGCCCCTGGACGAAGGCTCATCAGAATAACTGACTCGGCTCCCCGTAGGCGGAAGTTCATACCCCGCTGGAGATTCACTCCGATTGGAGTGCACATCTCCATGTAGGAGACGACTTCGCCGGGTTGGAAACCATCAGACAAACCGAACCAATTATACGCGGAGATTACTCGGCCTTATGGCAGCTACAAGACGCCAGGAAACCGTATCTAGTACTGGAACCCAATGGACCGAAGCCTCTAAGTACCGCACTAAAGCCTCATCCCCGCAATAGATGCTTCTGGCAATCCAAAGGGGCTAGAATGATCGGGATAAGATACTGGCGGCGCGAATCGGCGTCAGATCAGTTCTGATTCTGGAGATAGATTGATGAGAAAAAGCATTTGGGTAGCTGTTAGTCTTGCACTGATGGCAAGCACAGGTTTTGCGCAAAATCACCCACAAACGGATCTCACCAACGGCCTGATTCACCTGAAGGTCTACCTGCCCAATGCCACCACCGGCTACTACCGGGGGACGCGTTTTGATTGGTCCGGCGTGATCGCGAACCTTGAATACGCGGGACACAATTATTACCCCGAATGGTTCCAGCGCTCGGACCCCAAGGTCCACGATTTCATTTACGATGGCGCGAACATTGTGCCTGGCGCTTGCAGCGCGATCACCGGCGTGCCCGAGGAGTTCACTACTGGTGACGATGCTCTGGGCTTCAACGAGGCCAAGGCCGGCGGAACATTCATCAAGATTGGCGTCGGTGTGCTGCGCAGGCCCGACGATTCGCCCTACGACAAGTTCCATCTGTACGAAATCGTGAATGGCGGCAAGTGGACGGTCAAGCAGACCAGCGACTCAATAGTATTCACCCAGACCTTGTCAGACCCTTCAACTGGCTACGGCTACATCTATCGCAAGACCCTCTCCCTCACCAAGGGAAAGCCACAAATGGTGCTCGAACACAGCCTCCGCAACACAGGAACGAAGCCAATTCAGAGCAGCGTCTACGATCACAACTTCCTCTATCTGGACCGGCAGGCGCCAGGGCCTGGCACAGTGATTACGGTGCCCTTTCAGATTCAAGCCAGCGAACTCCCTGACAAGAATCTCGCAGAAGTTCGCGGGAACCAAATCGCGTACATGAAATCCTTGGCCGGCGAAGACCGCGTTTACTTCGGCATCCAGGGCTTTGGCGCCACATCCAAGGACTACGACATCCTCGTAGCGAATAGCAAACTCGGGGCCGGCGTTCACATTACGGGCGACCGCCCGCTCTCCCGGTTAATGCTGTGGTCCATTCGCGCGCCGCTCTCTACGGAACCCTACATCGACATGAACATCGCGCCGGGAGCTGAATTCACCTGGAAAATTACCTACGACTACTACGCTTCTGGCACAAGTACCAAGTAGCACTCTGACCGCTTGAGGTTGTGTTGATGCGGCTGCCCCATCCTTGCGGCATATTTGATTTTGCCGCAAGGATGGCAAAGCATGTAGCCATCACCGCTGCTTTGCGCTCAGCGTTTCGAGCTTGTTCTTCAACTGCTCGAGCTTCTGTCCCGCCTCGCCAAGTTTGCCTTCTGCGGTCAGGCGCTGGTAGTCCGACAAGTCTTTGGCTGCCCCGGCAATCAGCGCGTTCAGGTCGTCGCCGGGCTTGGCTGTGGTGCCCGGCGTGGCTGTGCTTGTGCTTGCCGCCGCGGTGCCGGCTTCTGCGCTCAGCGACGAGGCTTCTCCGCCAAACAGCGACTGCATAGCCGCCTCAAAGGTCGAGCCATAGGCCAGCCGGTCTTGCAGCGCCAGCACTACCAGCCGCAGCTCCGGCATCGGGCTACGCTCGGCCTGCAGGTAGATCGGCTCGGCATACATCAGCGCCCGCCCGCACGGAATCACCAGCAGAGTTCCACGCCGCACGCGGGAGCCTTGTTGATTCCACAAAGACAATTGCCCTGATAGCTGCGCGTTTTGGTCGATCCGCGCTTCGATCTGCAGAGGACCGTCGACCAGCTTCGTCTTGGGAAAGTTGTAGACCACCGAATTTCCGTACTGTGCGCCGTCGCTGCGCCCGGCAAACCAGCCAATTAGGTTGTTGCGACTGGCCGGCGTGAACGGCAAAATCTCAACAAACTCCACCGCCGATTCTCCCGGCAGCTTCATCAGCACGAAGTTTGGCTCCATGGGTTGCGCGGCCTGTTCGCCGGAATCGGTCATACCCACTTCTGAAGCCACTGTCCACAAATCCTCCCGGTTGTAGAAAACCACCGGGTCTGTCATGTGATAAAGACCGTACACGGCTGCCTGCATCTTCAGCAGCATTTCGGGATAACGCACATGCCTGCGCAGGTCCGTCGGCATGGCTGCCGCATCCTTGAAGAGCGCTGGAAAAATCTGCCGGTACGCTGCAATGATCGGGTCCTGCGCGTCGAACACATACAGCGTCGTAGCGCCATTGTAGGCGTCTACAGCCACCTTCACGCTGTTGCGCATGTAGTTGATCTGCTCGCCGCCGAGGGGAAAGTGGGTCGAATACGGATAGCTGTCCGAGGTCGTGAATGCGTCGATCATCCATGTCAGCCGCCCGTCGTCGCCCACCACCAGGTACGGGTCCGCTTCGAAGCTGAGGAAAGGCGCCAGCGTCTTCACGCGATCCTCTACGTTGCGCCGCATCAGCAGCCGGCTTTGCCCATTGATGTCGTCGCTGAAGGGCAGCTTGGTCAGATCGCCGCGGTCAAAGGCGATCAGCAGGCGGCGCATGAACCCTCCCAGCAGGATGCCGCCGTCGCCTTCGTACGATGTGAGGCTATTGGTCTGCCCCTGTGGATAGTCGAATTCCTTCTGCCTCGTCTTCACATAAACATCGGTATTGGTCAGCTCGCCAAAATAGATCTCCGGTCGCTTGACGGCCAGGCCCTGCACTGAGCTTTGAATCGGCATATTGCTCAGCATCAGCGTCGGTAGCCCTTCCGGCGTGAACCCGTTTACAGGGTTCATGGTGATGCCGTATCCGTGGGTATAAATCAGCTTCTCGTTGATCCAGTTGCGGCTGCTCTCGGGCAGCTTATCCACATTCAGCTCGCGCGCGGCCAGCATGACCTGCCGTTGTTCGCCGTCAATCTGGTAGCGATCGATGTCGATGTCGGGAAAATCGTAGTACGTGCGGATCTCCTGAATCTGGCGCAGTGTATCCTGCAGAGCGTGCCAGTCCCATAGCCGGATATTCTTGAGAGTCGCCTGATTGTTTGCCGCGTCTGTCGCCTCCACACTTGTTTCCGCAGGGAACTCGTGCTGAGTCACCCGGTCCAGTCCGTAAGCTTGCCGCGTGAACTCGATGTTGTGCGCGATATATGGCTGCTCACGAACCAGCTCATTCGGCTTCACAATGAAACTGCTCACGTACCATCCACAAAGCTGCACTGCAAAAAAACAGACCAGGGCAGGCATCGGAGCAGCCACAAGCCGGCGCGCTCGTGGTTCCGCCACGACATTGACGGCCGCAATGGCGGCGCCAAGAATCAACGCCACACAAATCACCAGCCAGCCACTCAGCATCACGTGGGCGTCTGTATAGGTCACGCCGCCAAAGATGGTGTGATCGGTCAGCAGTCGCTCGAACCGGCTGATGTAGACGCGCATTGCGATGGTGATCAGCAAAAATGCAAACGCAATTGAGAAACCGCGCCATGGCGGCAGCATGGAGTCGTCATAACGCCCGGCGAATAACCGCGCGCTGCCGGTGATCAGGATAAAAAAGCCGGCGATCACACAAGCCATGATGGCCAGCATCAATAGCCAGCCGGAAATGAATTGCCAGACCGGCAACGTAAACAGATAAAAGTCTAGCGGCCTGCCGAAAACGGGGTCCACCACCCCGCCGGAAGCGCGCGGCGCAAACCAATAGAGTGCGAATCGCGACCACTCCGCCATCATGCTGGCGCCGGTTGCCAATCCAACCAGCAGCGCACCCAGCAACGCGCCGAATCGCAGTATGCTCTCCACCGGCAGTTTCACCGTGCGTGCGCCGATCACGATCGTGCCCGCCGCACGCAATTCAGGCTCGCAGACTCGCTTCAGGCCCAGAAACCATCCATAGAGAACCAGAAATGTAGCGGCGAAGAAAGCCGCAAACACCGTCCACTCAAGTCCTAGCGTCCTCCAGAACACGCTTCCGTACCCTAGCGACCCGAACCACAGTGAGTCGACGTAATACGATATGGCCGTCCGCCCGCCGAAGAGGATCAAAGCAAGAACTACAAAAATGAGCACAACCACGCGACGTCCGCGCGGCGGCTGAGCCGACTGTTGCGGCAGGATAAAGGATTCGTAATTCACGCGACCCAGCTTTCACTAGCGATTTCGCCTGCAGTTCCAAGCAGACGCAATTGTATCGCCCAGAACATCCGCGCGCTGTTTGGTTCAAGCGCCGCACTTCTGCCGCGATCTTGACCAGCGCCGCGCAGATGGTCCTTTGGACACAAAAATCCGCCGAGGCCGCTTAACTGCAAAGGCCCGTCCGCTTTCCTCGCGGCGCGCTCTCACGCCAGCCGCTTTTCACTGTCTCCTGCGCTCGTTTCAGGCCAAACGCCACGGAGCGCGATAGGGACGAGACAGTAACTCGCTGGCGGCGCTATCGTTCAGAATCTTCTCCTCCGCCACGTCCCATTGCAGCTTGCGGCCAACCAGCATGGAGATGAGCCCCAGATGTCCGGGAAGCGTAGAGTGATGCGCCGTCTGCACAGGAGTGATGGTGGGCTTGCGCGACTTCACGCAATCCAGAAAATTACGCTGATGGTTGAGGGACTCGTAGAGCTTCACCTTGCGCAGATCTTCGGGAAGTGAATCGCCCTTGACCCATTCCGCATTGGAGGCGTCGAACTTTTCTCGGTCCACCCACACCCAGCCATCCGGCCCAATCCACTTCGTTCCACTCTTGATCTCAGGATAGCCGCCGGCAATGGTGATCGCCACATCTCCGGGATAGTGCGTGACTTCCTTGTGATACGTGCACTCAATCCGGTATTTGGTCGCGGTGTTCCATATGGCGGTTTTTGGCGGAAACTCGCCGTGGCCCTCAATCTCCGACGGGCCGCTCAGGTCGAAGCCCAGGCCCCAATGCGCGATGTCGCCGTGGTGGCCAATCCAGTCCAGCAACTGCCCGCCGCCTGTGTTGTAGTTCCAGCGCCAGTTCAGGTGCACGCGGCATTCAATGTACTCTTCATACTGCGAGGGACCGATCCAGCGCTCATAATCGATCTCCGGCGGAGGCTCGGTCACGGCCAGCTTCCACGCCGCGGTGCCCGGCACAACTTGCGCGGGACTGGTAGGCGGGCTGGGCAGTGCCGCCATTTTCTTCAGGAACGCAGGCTCGTTGCCGGCGAAGTCGTAGTGGCCGTCAGGCAACCCGACTTCGACTCGCGTGACGGTGCCGATCAAGCCGTTGCGCACAATCTCCGCGGCTTTGTGGAAGTTGGGAAGGGAACGCTGCCAGGATCCGGTTTGCCAGATCACATTGTTCTGCTCCACGGCCTTCACAATAGCCTGCTGCTCGGCAACGGTCTTAGCCAATGGCTTCTCGCCGTAGATATCCTTCTTCCGGTTTGCGGCCGCCGTAGCAACCAGAGCGTGCCAGTGATCTGGAATCGCAATCATGACGGCGTCAATATCGTCCCGCGCCAGCAGTTCACGATAGTCGTGATAGACCGCGCAATCCTTGTTTCCGTAGTGGCCGTTGATGGTGTCCACTGCGGTCTGTAGCCGATTCTTGTCCAGGTCGCAAGCCGCAACCACCTGGCAATCTCCCTCGGCCAGGAACGACTTGGTATTGCTTGGCCCGATCATACCCCAGCCCAACACGCCCAGCGTGATGCGATTAGAGGCTGATGCGCGCCCGGTGCCCGCCCACGCACTGCGCGGCAGGATCATTACAGTTCCGGCTGCCTTCAGAAAATTTCGCCGGGTAAGTGAAGATAGCGGATTGGAACCCGTTGTCTGATCTTTCATCATCGTCTCCTGCATTCCTTCATCCCTGCGGCAGACTCAGTTACTCCTCAGCACCACTGGGGATGCGAACTTTGCCGCGCCAGCATCTTAGCAGACGGTTCTTGGGTATGGATTGGGGTCGTAACAGAAGGGCACGAAACTGCGCTCGTGCTTTAAGCACGGGCGGTCTTTTCCAGACTACAGCATGGGATCGCCTGACCTGTGCCAGGCATGGGGTTCGATGCGATCGTGTGACGGCTACAGTGCGGGCCTTGGTTACCTACAACTCGGGCGCGGAAAAGAGCGGTCGACCGGTTTCCGGCTGCGACGGCTCTTGCGATGGCCGTTCTTGCGTCGGGTTCGCTGCGGCATTTTCAGCCGCCACTGTCACCGTGCCCCGCACCGGTCCCCTCTTTTTGCTTACGGCGGAGCTAAGCCAAAAGTAGGTTTCCGTGTAGTGCTCCGGCACGGCTTGGCTGCGACTACTGAGGAGTCCCATCATTCACCTGAGACTGAGATTCCAACCCGTGCATTTTGGTTTCTCAGTACGCCTCTGTACCGTAATTCACACTTTCAGCACCGGCAACATTACTTCAGGGTCATCTGCTGACGACTTTGGGTTATGTCGTTAACCATATTTCTGCGTTGCATCCTGCGCTAAGGCAATGCCGGTTCTGCCCCGTTGCGCGGGGCCTATCTTAAACAATATCAGTCACTTCCAGGTATTCCGGGCGGACCATGACTCCCTTGCCGCCTCCATGATGCAAGCACTCCATCCACTCCAAAATAATGAGCCCGTCCATGCTTTGCCAGGGGCAGAATCCGCCCTATTGGCGGGAATCCTACCATGGAAGCCGCAAGTAATGCCACTTATAAGTGCATTGCTTCTGCAGCCCTGAAGAGCCGATTCTATCGTGCGTAATCTTCCGGTTTAACCGCGAGTGAAGAGGGCGGAAAACTCGACGCATCCGCGCCCAGCGACGTGTTTGGCGTATTGCCCATCGTCATGTCGAGCGTGCCGCCATTGGCGATATCCGCGTGGCGAAACCACACCTGGTTCAGAGGCTGCCCGTTGAGACGGATACTCTCGACGTACTTATTGTCGTGCGAAGCATTGTGCGCAACGATTAGGAATTCTTTTCCGTTCTTGAGTCGAATTGTCACCTTATTAAAGGCCGGACTACCTATGTCGTAGATTGGAATTCCCGGCGTGAAAGGATAGAAGCCCATCATTGAGAACACCACGAACGCGCTCATTCCGCCACCATCCTCGTCGCCCGGAATCCCTTGCAGCGTATCGGTGAAGAATGACTCCAGCAACATGCGAACGCGCTTCTGCGTCTTCCACGGAGCACCCAGACGGTCATAGATATACGGAATGGCAAGGCTTGGCTCGTTCCCCATGGAAAACTCGCCGGCCATCGATGTGGAGTCAGGAAACTTGGCCAGGAATTCATAGCGTGAGCGGCCCAGTGGTTCGCGGAAAAGCTGATCCAGGTTCGCTTCTGCCTTCTGCCTTCCGCCCATCAAGGCGATCAAACCTTCAAAGTCCTGCGCCACATCCCACGTGTAAGTGTAGCCGTTGTTCTCGTCGTAATAATCTCGTCCGCCCATTCCTCCGTCGAACTTAGGGTCCATCGGTTCGATCCATTGTCCCGCGGAGTCCTTGGGCCACATAAGTCCCTTGTCCGTGCGGAATAGGTTCTTATAATTCGCCGCACGACGAAGAAAGAGCTTCTCGTCCTCCGGCTTATGCAGAACCCGCGCAAGCTGGGCAATGTTCCAGTCATCGAAGCTATTCTCAAGCGTGACTGGTACAGGTTGGCGCTTTTCGAACTTATCGACTCCCGGTACAGTTTCCTTTTCTCCGGGTCTCAGCGCCGGCATGAAACCGTGCGCTGCATAGAACTCGTCCAGCGGGCCGCGCGGAGCCAGGCTCCAGGGCAGCATCGTCACTTCCAGCGATCTCTTGCGCACTCCTTCAAAGGCCGTTTGCACGTCGAAGTTTCGCACCCCTTTGAACCATGCATCGGCAAACCACGGCGCGGCATGATTGCCGTTCATACACCCATTATTCCCGGTCAACTCCGCAAACGTAGGCATCACGCCTGACTGCTGATACATGCGCACATACGACTGAATCTTGTCCGCTTCCATCTCGGGGTTCAGCAGGGTTTGCAGCGGCTCCAGTGCGCGAAACGTATCCCACAGCCAGTTATCCACGTAGAACGGGCGCTTATCCTCGTGCACCTGGTGGTCGAACGCGCTATAGTAGCGGCCGTCTTCCGTGATGTTCACCATGCGCTCAAAGCAGCGATAGAGCGCCGTGTAGAACACCCTCCGTTGCGCTTCTGTGCCGCCCTCCACGGTGATCTGGCCGAGAGTTGCATTCCAACGCGCCTTACCCGCCTCCTTCACTCTTTCGAGGCCCCACGCCGGAATCTCATGTTCCAGGTTTCTCTTTGCCTGCTCTACGCTGATGAATGAGATGCCATAGCGAAAGTCCAGCAGATTGGTTCCATGCGCTGATGCGGCAACCCGCTTCCCGTCGCCAAGACTTTCCACCTTCAGCGCCATCGGCACGCTGAATTCACCATAGACAAAGGCCTTCATGTTATTGAATTGCTCTTCGCCGCGCACCACCCCGCCGCCTTCTACCGCTAAGTCGCCTTGCAGACGGTTGGCGAGGATCACCGCGGCTTTGCCGTCAGGAAAAGTGAAGCGGAAGTATCCGCAGCGCTCCGTTGCCGAGAACTCTGTCTGGATGAGCGAATCATCGAAGCGCGTGGAATAGTAATACGGCGTAGTAACTTCCTGATCGTAGGCAGCCGCGTTCCCTTTCTCGCCAGGCATAATGCTGAATAACTCGTCCATCCGATGAGAACTGATCGTCAATGGAAACGACGCAATCCGGTCATCCAGCGCATCCGCGCGCATGGGGTACACACGCACCATGCTGTTGGGCAGGTAAACCGCCGGACGCGTCGGTACCAGCAAAATTCCCACATTGCCGATGGTGGGATCGACGTATTCAACCTGCGCGCCTGCGCTCACCGCAAACTGTGCAACTATCCCCAGCAACCCGGCCGCCAGAACATCCATGCGGCACAGCCTCTGCGCAATCACTTTTACGGCTTTCATCTTGCCCCTATCTTAATCGCATGGCACTAAGTCCTTGCGGCGCTGCAAACTTGCTCTTAAACCAGGGCGTCCAATTCCTGCGTCTTGTTGTTGATCGCATCCAGAATGCGCGCTAGTTCTCTTGCCATTCGCGCGCCATGGATATCGGTCAGGCGCGTACTCAATAGCTTGCTCATCTCCCCGTAGTACCATAGCGTTCCATCTTTCCGCCCTTTGAAACGCTCAAATACTGCGAGCCCTTCATTCCACAAGCCATCCAGAATCGTGCGTCCGTTGTGCACCTTGTCCGCACAGTAGACAAACAGCGAGTCGGCCCCGGCCTGGGCCAGTAATTGCAAATGCTGCTCTTTGCGCTCACGCCACGCGAGGGCCGTCTTTTCTCCCGCAAAGCCGTCGCTGCAGTCCAGTACCATTCTCGCCACGGACTCCCCGAAGCAATCGCGGATTTGCTGTTCGTAACTCCGCCCGCAGTCTTCGAGTACGTCGTGCAGAAGTCCGGCGACAGCCTGCTCCTTCGTTCCGCCATATTCCAGAATCAGGCCGCTCACCTGCATCGGGTGGCAAATATAGGGCACGCCGGAGTTCTTGCGCGTCTGATTGCGGTGCCACTCCGCCGCGAGGGCGAACGCTTTCACCAACGGGTCGGAGGAGTTAAAACAATCGGAACTGTCCATTCGGTCTGCGTCCTTTTGCCCAACGCACATATCTCCCTCCGGCCAGGCTTTCATCGCGCCCTGCTCCTCAATCGCGCCGGTTTCAAAGCAGTATGTATCGCTGTGCTGGTTCAAGTTACAGTTTAAGCTCTGGGTCCGGATTAGCTCGGAACCTGTAACTTCACAGGGCTCGTGATCTCCGCGAAGGCGGCCATAGACCCAATCATGCCCGTTGATTCGTCAAGCGGAAGCGGCCGTCACAATCGTTCCCGCGCATTCGCCGAATCCGATCCTTGGCAAGCCCGCTTTATGGGCGTAGCCGCGCAAAATAACGCGGTCGCGATCTTCGAGGAATGTGCGTACTTCTCCACTGGGCAGCCGCACTGGTTCAGAGTTGTTCTTCTTTTCAAGCAGGCAACCTTCCGATCCCTCCCGAGGTCCTGAGATAGTGCCGGTCGCAACTAAGTCGCCTGGGCGCAAGTTACATCCATTGCTTGCGTGGTGAGTGATAAGTTGCGCGATCGTCCAATATAACTCGCATAGGTTGCCCCGGCTAAGTAGCATCGCGTCCGCACCCGTATCCCGCATCCTTTGCGACTGAAGATAAACTTCCAGTGTCACATCGATACCGCCCAGGTCTGCCGCAGTCGAGCTAAGATACGGCAGCGGCGGCGGGTCGCCCTCCGGGCGCTTCGCAGCGGGAACGCGGTAAGGTGCCAATGCTTCCATGGGGACGACCCACGGCGAGATGGTGGTCGCAAAGCTCTTGGCCAGGAATGGACCCAGGGGCTGGTACTCCCATGCCTGGATGTCGCGTGCAGACCAGTCGTTCACCAGGCACAGGCCGAAGAGATGCTGCTCGGCTTCGGCCATGGGAATTGCTTCGCCCTGCTTGTTGCCCGCGCCTACAAAGGCGCCAATCTCCAACTCGTAGTCCAGCGATCGCGACGGCGAAAAGACTGGTTCAGCTCCTTCAGCTTTTGTCTGCCCGCATGGCCTGCGGATGTCATGGCCGCTGACCATGATCGACGAGGCCCTGCCGTGATACCCAATCGGGACATATTTGTAATTTGGCAGCAGTGGGTTATCCGGACGGAATAACTTACCCACTCGCGTTGCGTGATGGATCGAAGCATAGAAATCCGAGTAGTCGCCTATCTGCGCCGGAAGCTGCATCTCCGCCTCGCGCATCGGCGTCAACAGGGGCTCCACGCGCGCTCGTGTCAGTGGGGCGGCGAGCTCTGTTGCCAGCAGATTGGTCACACGCGCCCGCAGCCTGGACCACGACGCCGGCCCCAGAGACATAAGGGAATTGAGCGTTTTCTCACCGCATGCCGTTACAATCTCTTGGTCCAGTCCTGCCAGCAATCCATACTTTGCGCAGGCGCGAAGATCGAGGATCTGATTGCCGATAGCCACGCCGATCCGCGTTTGTTCCTCGTATCGAAAGACGCCGTAAGGAAGGTTCTGAATGGGGAAATCTGCACTGGGATCGTTCGCGGAGGCAATCCAGCTTGTCAGAGCCATCCCAGCGTCTCCAGGTCGTGAATAGGTTCTGCAAACGAGCAGGAACTGAAGCTTATCAGAAACTGCTGCCTCACTTCTCGCAATTGATCGGCACTCCACCGGAAGGAGCGCCACCCGATAGCTTCCGGGGTAACTTGCCATGCGTCGGGGTCTTCTTCGTTGAGCAGAAGTATTGCTTCGCGGGCATCACCGCCGAAGTGGATCAGGGCTGCTGCGCAGCAAAGATTGAGAAAGCCGTGCATCGTTCCACCTGGGCTGTCCGGCGCATAAGTGAAGGGATGGCGAGAGCGAATCGGGTGATGAAGCCCCGCCGTTGCTTTTAAGGGAATGCGGCGCTCTGCGAGGGCTTTCAGCACGGAGGCGATTTCGCCGTTCAGAGGGAAAGCTTCTGCAACCACGCCGCCCATGCGCACCTTCGCGCGTGTACCGGCATTCGAAATTGCATCCAGCACTTCACCGGTGCAGGCCCGCATTGGCACCTCAAAATAAGTCGTCAGACTGGAGGGTATGCATTTGCGGATCGCTTCGATCCCCATCGGCCGATCGGTCTTTATCTCCATGGTTTCGATCGGAAATCCATCGTCGAGAGCCCGGTGAAGCTCGTTCCAATCAGGATTCGGCGGTGCGATTACACTCAGCTTCAGCTCGCGCAGTGCTTCGCCGGCTTCATCGCGAAGCTCGGTGAGGCGATTCAGATCCACAATGAAGCGCCCCAGCACCGCTGCGCGTTTGCCATTGCGATAACTCAGGTAACTCCGCACCGCGCGGCACATGTTAAGCCCCGCCGGCGGATATAAGCCCGCGTAGTCAATCAAGCCTGCAAGCAGGCACTCCATCGCACTCATCTCTTCTTCGATGCGCTCTTTGCCTCCGTCGTGAAATGCTTCTTTAATCCCTGCCAGCATTCGAAATACTCGTGTTGCAAAATCCTGGTCTGCATCGCGAACCCTGTAGGCCGCACCACCAGTTGTGTCTCGAACATAAATGCCAAAGTGTTGCCAAGATACACCGGCTTCAATTCGGCATTGCTGGCGCGTTCGAATGTTTCCGCGTCGGGTCCGTGGCCGGCCATGCAGTTGTGAAGGCTGGCCCCGCCGGGCAGAAATCCCTCCGCCTTGGCATCGTATGCGCCAAACACCAAGCCCATGAATTCGTTCATCAGGTTGCGGTGAAACCACGGTGGGCGGAAGCTGTGCTCGGCCACTATCCAGCGCGGCGGAAAGATGGCAAAGTCGCAATTTGCCGTGCCCGGAATCGCCGATGGCGAATTCAGCACCGTGTAAATTGACGGGTCAGGATGGTCGAACGACACCGTGTTGATGCAGTTAAACCGTGCCAGGTCGTACTTGTAAGGCGCATAGTTGCCGTGCCACGCCACAATGTCGAGAGGGCTGTGATCGATGGCCGCGGACCATAGGCGGCCCATGAATTTCGAGGTGATGTGAAACTCGCCATCGCGATCCTCGTAGGCTGCTGTGGGGCTCTTGAAGTCGCGTGGATTCGCCAGCCCATTCGCGCCAATCGGGCCCAGTTCAGGCAAACGGAACGGCAGCCCGTAATTCTCGCAGATATATCCGCGCGCTTGCTCCTCCGCCAGTACGACGCGAAACTTCACTCCCCGCGGAATCACGCAAATCTCGCCCGGCGCGACTTCAAGAATGCCCAACTCGGTGTGAAATCGCAGCGCGCCCAGCTGCGGCACGATCAGGAACTCTCCGTCAGCGCTATAGAAGAAGCGGTCGTCCATTGAGATGTTCGCGGCATACAGGTGAATCGCGACCCCGGTCTGCATCGCCGAGTCGCCGTTGCCGCCCAGCGTAATCATGCCGTCCACAAAGTCCGTCTTCTTTTCCGGTAGCGGCAGTGGGTCCCAGCGAAGTTGATTCGGAGTGGTTGCAATTTCCGTGAACGGCCCACTGCGAATCAGGCCCGGCGCAATTTCTTCATAGGGGCGATGCGTCACTGACGGACGAATGCGATAAGTCCATGTGCGGCGGTTAGTCGCTCGCGGAGCAGTGAATGAGGTGCCGCTGAATTGCTCGGTATACAGCCCCAGCTGATGTTTTTGCGGCGCGTTCTGGCCCACGGGCAAAGCGCCTCGAACCGCTTCCGTCGCGAATTCGTTGCCGAAACCGCTCTGATACTCAACCGCAACAGGCATCGATGACGCTCCTTACAAGCGGCCGCTCAGCGCTCGCCGCTCTGCCTCGTACATGGCCTCGTAGGCCTGGTCGAAACTGCTCACCGCGAACAGCAGCTTATGCAACTCATCCACCTTTACAGGAGTCTTCAGCACTTCCTCCAACTCGAACTCCCTGATCGCGCAATGACCTTCGATCACATGCTTGCATTCGCCGTGCGAACTGATAAGCCCGCTGCCATACACCTTGATTTCGCCCTGTTGCCGAATCACGCAGAACTCCACCGTGTACCAGAACAGGCGGCCGAGTTTTTCCAGCACTCCGGCGTCGGAGATGAATGCGCACACCCGCCCGTAATGCTCCAGAAGGTCCGCAAACACCGGGTGCGCGTGCATCGGTACATGACCAAGCACATCGTGAAAAATGTCCGGCTCGGGTGTGTATTCCAGCGAAGTTCTGCCGCGCAGCCAGGTGGTCGTGGGGAAGCGCCGCATCGCCAGCATCTCGAAGAATGCCGGTGCGGGAAGAAAGCCGCTCACCGGTGTCGAATTCCAACCCGTTCTCGGTTCTAGCTGCGCGCTGATCGCCGTCAGGTTCGGCAGGCGATTGTTTCTGAGGCCAATGATTTCAAATCCGTCCAGGTATTCGCGGGCGGCATGCCTCTCCAACTCCGGCAGCACGCGCCCCACAAGTTCAGCCCATACGCCGTGTTGTTCCTCCGTATAGGCCGCGTAATCCTGCTGGATGATGTAAGGCGCGGCCACTGAAAGCGTCTCTGTGTGCATCGCCGCTCCTCCTTACAGATTTCCGCGCGCCTGCTGTTCCCGTTCGATGGCTTCAAACAATGCCTTGAAATTTCCCTTGCCGAAGCTGCGACTCCCTTTGCGCTGGATGATTTCAAAGAACAGCGTGGGCCTGTCCTCCACCGGGCGCGTAAAGATTTGCAGCATGTATCCCTCGTCGTCTCGATCCACCAGGATTCCCAGCTTCTCCAGTTCTTCGATGGGTTCGTCAATCGTTCCCACGCGCTCCTGCAGTTCGCTGTAGTAGGTATGCGGAACGTGCAGAAACTCAATGCCCTGTTCGTGCAGCCTCGTCACCGTGTGCAGAATGTCGTCGGTGGCCAGGGCAATGTGCTGTACGCCGGGGCCGGGATAGTAATCCAGATATTCCTCAATCTGAGATCTCCGTTTGCCCTCCGCAGGCTCATTGATGGGAAACTTCACGAACCCATTGCCATTGGCCATCACCTTTGACATCAGCGCCGAATACTCTGTCGAAATGTCCTTATCGTCGAAGTGTTGATAGAGCGAAAATCCCATCACGTTGGCGTAGAAATCTACCCATTCGTTCATCTCGTGCCAGCCCACATTGCCCACCATGTGATCCACGTGCAGCAGCCCTACGGGCCGGGCGATCGGGTCATTCTCGATAGCGCGAAATCCGGGAAGGAACGGCCCCACGTAGGCATCGCGTTCCACAAAGGTGTGAATCGTGTCGCCATAGGTGCGAATGCTCGACAACACCACGTCGCCGTTTTCATCCGACAGAAAATGGGGCTCCTCCACGCCGATGGCGCCCCGGCTGGTCGTCTCGTGCCAGGCCATGCGGGCGTCGTCTACCCACAGCGCCACCACGCGGACCGCGTCGCCGTGCCGGCTCACGTGTTCAGCAATCGCATTGCCGCTGCGCAGGGCGGTAGTCAGCACAAAACGAATCTTGCCCTGCTGCACCGCGTACGATGCGCGATCGCGTCGGCCTGTCTCGGGCCCTGCGTAGGCCACCAGCGACATCCCGAACGCGGCCCGGTAAAAGTAGGCCGCCTGGCGCGCGTTGCCCACGTAGAACTCCACGTGATCCGTTCCCTTTAGCGGCAGAAAATCCGTGCCTGCCGGAAGTGCTTCGGCAACTGTCTGGGTCATGAACTGGGTCGACGCAGAGTGCGAGCGAGCGCTCATACCGTGACCTCCTGCGCCGGAAACGAAGTCAGGTGGGGGAGGGAAGGGGGAAGCAGTTCCCGGCTACTGGTTACGATAGGCTTGGCGGCCGGGCCAGAAAATAGGAATTCGAAGGAAAAGCCGTATCGATACTTAACGAGATTAAGGATAATGGTAGAGCGACTTAAGGATTGCTGGCACATGGCGCATAAGACCGTACCCAACGTTGTCGAACTCGATTCCATTGCCTGGAAGATCCTGGAAGGCCTGCAACACGATGCCCGTCAATCCTTTGCGGAACTCGGCAGAAAGGTCGGTCTCTCCACGCCCGCCGTTGCCGAGCGTGTGCGCCGCCTCCAGGAAGCGGGTATCATCACCGGCTACCACGCCGTGCTCGACGCCGCAAAGCTTGGCGTTCCCATTCGAGTTGTCGTGCGCCTTACGATTCCCGGGGGCGAGTTGCAGGTCATTCGCTCCGTGGCGGCCATCAAGGAACTCTCTGAGATCAGCCGCTGCCATCGCATCACAGGCGCGGAATCCTTTGTTATTGAGGCGGATGTGGTCTCAGTGCGCCACCTTGAGGCCCTCATTGACAAGCTCTCTGCCCTGGGCGCTACGTCCACTTCCACGGTCCTCTCTTCGCCCGTCGAACGGCGCGAATATCAGGCCCGCCAGATCGAGGCCTTTGCCCGGTACATTGAATAAGCGCCGAGTCCTTCGCGGTACACATGCCCGGTTCGCGCCCGCGCCTGCAAGGGAAACAGCCAAAGGTGTAAAGTTATCGGCATGAGCCTCTATTGCGCCGTCGGCGGCGTTGACACCGACCTATCTTCCCCGCAGTTGAATGACCTGTTATGCGAGAGCCTGGCCAAGCTGGGCGCGCGCCATCGCGTGCTTGCAGTACCGCCCGATATGACCCGCTTCTACTCCCAGGCCGGCAGGCTCACGCGCATGGCGTGGAAGTACTATGGCGACCGGCTCCAGGCGGTCATGCCCGCCGTCGGCACCCACACTCCAATGCCGCCCGCGCAATTGGAGCACATGTTCGGCGATGTGCCTCAATCGCTCTTCCGTGGGCACAACTGGCGTACCGATGTGGAAACTGTCGGCGAAATTCCGGCGGAGTATATGCGCGAGCAGTCTGAGGGCAAACTCAACTATGCCATCCCGGCACAGGTGAACCGGCTTCTCACCCAGGGCGGCTTTGATCTCATTCTTTCCATCGGCCAGGTTGTGCCTCATGAAATCATTGGCATGGCCAACTACACCAAGAACATCCTGGTGGGTGTCGGCGGCCGCGACTTCATCAACCCCAGCCACTATCTGAGCGCGGTCTACGGTCTGGAGCGGATCATGGGCCGCGCCGTCAATCCCGTGCGCAACATGCTTAATTACGCCGCCGACCACTTCCTGGGCCACTTGCCCATCGTCTACGTGCTCACGGTGGTGGGCCGCAGGGCCAACGGCGAACTGGCGGTTCGCGGCCTGTTTATCGGCGATGACGTCGAGTGTTACCATCGCGCCGCAGAACTCAGCCTCAAGGTAAACTTCGAAGTCCTCGATGAGCCTGTCCACAAGGCTGTTGTCTATCTGGACGCCGAGGAGTTTCATTCCACGTGGATCGGCAGCAAGGGCATCTATCGCACCCGTATGGCGCTGGCCGACGGAGCGGAGTTGATTGTCCTCGCGCCCGGCGTCAGGGAATTCGGCGAGGACAAAGCCATCGACGCCATGATTCGCAAGTATGGTTATCGTGGCACTCCCGCAATCACTGCGGCGGTCGAAGCCAACGCCGATCTGGCCGCCGAGTTAGGCGCCGCCGCGCACCTCATCCACGCCTCCTCTGAAGGCCGCTTCACCATCACGTGGTGCCCCGGCCACCTCACCAGGCAGGAGATTGAAGGCGTCGGTTTTGGCTATGGAGACTTGGCCACCATGCTCCAGCGCTACGACCCCGCCAAGCTAACCCACGGCTATAACAAGGTAGACGGCGAAGAAATCTTCTTCATCGCCAAGCCCAGCCTGGGCCTTTGGGCGCATAAGTCCCGGCTCCCGGAACTCGAGGCCGAGCACGTTGAGGTGGGTTAGTTCATTTACCAAGTCGAAGCCCAAGGTGTGCCTCAAAAGACACGAGTATTGCAATTTCGACCCCGGCCTGGACCAGAACGCCATTGAGGCAATCGGTAGGTATAGGTTCAAGCCTGCAATGAAGAACGGCGTCGAACCCGTTCCGGTCATGATCACAGTCGCGGTGAACTTCCACTTGGTCAAGAAATAGACGCGTTTCCAGCGGAGCGTCAAGCCCAGCCTGAGCCTCTGGACGCACAAGTCGCGACTGGAGGCGAAGCTTAAGACCGCTTCAGTCTGATGCGCGCTGAGTAACTTCTTAGCAGTCGGATGTTAGTTGTTGGATGAACTATCTCTTCGAAAAGTCACTTCAATGCCGATTCTCACTGACACGGGTTCTCCATTCTTCATAGCTGGCTTGAATCGGTATTGATGTACAGCTTCGGCTGCATTCTCATCGAGTCCGTAACCGAGAGCACGAATCAGTTTTAGGTCTTGCGGCATTCCTTGTGAATCCACAATAAGGGAAAAAACACATGTGCCGCTTATCTTGTGCTCCCGCGCATCGTCTGTGAAATCTGCTTGCGGACTATTCAATACCATCGGCGGGGTGATGCTGCCTCCCACCTTGTAAATTTGCGCTGTCCCATTCTCAAGCTCTTGCAGGGTTGCGGGAGTGGTCAAGACAGTGCTTGATGATCCCTTTTGAACTGTTGAAAACGATTGATCTGGAATCGATCGTAGTCGCAAGAAAATGTTCCTCTTCCCTGAACTATCTTTAGACTCCTGCCGGCAAGTCTTCAGGCTCACTTCAACTCTCTGCGCCACCGCCACGGGATTGGCGTTTAGAGTTCCTGGGTTGAAACGGTCGGCGCCCACAACTCGTAAGGCCAAGCGGTCAAGATCCGAGCCAAGCGGGCGATCGAAAGTGATGTTTCGCGGCACTCCTGCCGTGTCGACTACGAAGAATAGCGAGACCTTTCCATCTTCTTTCCTTCTGCACGCCTCCACTGGCGCGAGCGCCAATTCAACAGGAATCAGCCTCGGCGCAGTCAGGCCGTCGGCGGACGAGTAAACTGGCACAGCGGCCTCGCTTACGGGAGGCAGAGCTTGTGCGGCTGATGGACGATCAAAGCATCCCGGTGCGGCCATAACTGCGACTGCAACACACAGCCGGATTTCGACTTGCAACTTCATGGGGGTTCTCTGTCGGAGTACGCTAAAATGTTAGCTCACAATCCCCAACTCCCTCAGCAGGAACGCATAATCGAAAGCGATCTCCTTTAGATAGTCATATCGCCCGCTTGCCCCGCCGTGTCCCGCCTGCATGTTAGTCACCAGCAGCAACGGATTGTTATCCGTCTTCAATGTCCTTAACTTCGCCACATACTTGGCTGGCTCCCAATACATCACCTGGCTGTCGTAAAGCGATGTCTTGATCAGCATCGATGGATAACTCGCCGCCTTCAAGTTGTCATAGGGCGAGTAACTCAGCATGTAGCGGAAGTAAGTCTCCTCATTGGGATTGCCCCACTCCTCATACTCCGGCACGGTCAGCGGCAGCGACGCATCCAGCATCGTATTCATTACGTCCACAAACGGCACATGGGAGATGACGGCGCGAAACAGGTCCGGACGCAGGTTGGTCACCGCGCCCATCAGCAGCCCGCCGGCCGACCCGCCTTCGATGGCCACCCGTGCCGGATCGCCGTACTCCTCCGCCGTCAGGAACTCTACCGCGGCGATGAAGTCTGTAAATGTGTTGCGCTTGGCCATCATCTTGCCGGCATCGTGCCACGGCTTGCCCAGCTCGCCGCCCCCGCGAATGTGCGCATAAGCCATCACCACTCCGCGATCCAGCAAGCTCAGCCTGTTCGAGCTGAAGCCCAGCGGCAGCGAATATCCATAGGAGCCGTAGCCGTACACATACAGGGCGTTCCGCCCCGGTTCGCGACCATCCTTGCGGTACACCAGCGACACCGGGACCTGCGCGCCGTCCGCAGCCGTCGCATGCACGCGCTCGCTGCCGTACAGGCTGCGGTCGAAGCCGCCCGGAATCTCAACCTGTTTCAGCAGCGTGGACTCGCCGTTGCGCATGTCGTACTCGTACACCGAACTCGGCGTCACCAGCGACTGGTACGCGTAGCGAAACATGGTCGTATCGAAGATTCGGTTGATGTGCGGCTGGGCGCTGTAAGCCGGTTCGGGGAAAGCGATCTCGTCTGCCGGCGCGGCTTCCGGTCCATCGTCTGCAAAGAGCCACAGCCGCAGGCGCGGCAGCCCGTCTTCGCGCTCGCAGGCCACAAAGAAGTCGGCAAACAGGTCCAGATCTTCCAGCATCACGCCTTCGCGGTGCGGAATGCGCTCCACCCAGTGCTCGCGACCCGGCGCGGTCACCGGCGCGGTCACCAGCCTGAAGTTGCGTCCCAGATCGTTGGTGCGGATGAACCACATGCCGTTGCGATGGTCGATGGAGTATTCGTGCTCGTCTTCGCGCGGGCAGATCAGCGTGAACGTGCCCAGCGGATCGGCGGCCGCCAGCACGCGTGACTCGGTAGTAGTGTGGCTGGCCGATTCCAGCACCACGAACGCGCCGTCGCGGGTCCGCCCGGCGCCCAGGTTGAAGCGCTCGTCATCGTCCTGGTAGACCACCACGTCCTCGCCGTGCGACGTGCCCAGCGTATGCCGCCACATCTGGTATTGGCGCTTCTGCTCCTCATCCTCCACGGTGTAGAAAAGCGTGCGCCCATCCGCTGCCCAGACCACAGAGCCCACCCGCTCCACTTGTCCTCCCAGCGTCTCGCCCGTGTCCAGATCCTTGATGTGCAGCGTGTACTGGCGAAAGCCCGTGGTGTCGGTGGTGTAGGCCAGCCAGCGTCCATCGTCCGTGATATCGGTGGCGCCAATGGCGAAAAATGCGTGTCCCTTGGCCAGCTCATTGCCGTCCAGGATCACCTGCTCCGCAGCGTCCGCGCCGGGCCCCGAAGCCGAGCCGGACTTGCGGCAATGGATGGCGTATTGCCGCCCCTGCTCGGTGCGCGTGTAGTACCACCAGTCGCCATCGCGGAAGGGAACTGAGATGTCGGTCTGTTTGATGTGGCTCAACATCTCCTCGTATAGTTCGTCGCGCAGTCCCGCCAGCCCGGCCGTTTCCGCCTCGGCATATTCGTTCTCAGCCTTCAGGTAAGCTGTGACCTCGGGGTTCTGTCTGTCACGCAGCCAGGCGTAGTCGTCGCTGAGAACCGCGCCGTGGAGATGCGTTTCGGTGTGCTCGGGAATGGCGATGGGTGGCGTGTTTTCAGTCATTTCCCTTCCAGTGTAGTGGCTCGGACGAAATCGCCCTAGCAATTCCTGGCCCTGGGGCGTCCTTCCACAGTCAGGGAACCTTTGTCCCCGCGCCCACGTACAATGAAGAGCGATGAAAGGTTTTCGCCGCGCACTTTCGACCGGCTTTCCGCTGCTTCTGGCGGCTTTGGTTTCCATTTTCTCCATCCCCGCAATGGCCGAGCGGGTCCAGGATCTGGCCAAGCCCACCGATTACGTCAGCGACTATGCACATGTCTTGTCGCCTCAGGCTGTTGCCCAGCTTGACAGCATCTGCGCCCAGCTTGACCACTCCCAGGCCAACGCCCAGGTTGCCGTGGTCATTATTCATACCCTGGATGGCGAGGACGCAGCCGACTACGCCAACCAGCTTGAAGACAAGTGGAAGATGGGCCGCAAGGGCTCCGACCGCGGCGCACTCGTATTTCTCGCCGTCGACGATCACAAGTACCGCATCGAGGTCGGCTACGGCCTTGAGGGCATCCTGCCTGATGGCAAGGTGGGCGACATCGGCCGCACCATGGTCCCTTATCTGCGCGCTGGCGACTATGACAGTGCCATCACCCTCGCCGTGGGTCAGGTCGCCCAGGTCATCGCCGACGATGCCAAGGTCACACTGGACAACCAGCCTGTGGAGCCGCCTCAGCGGCAGGCAGCGCACACCCCGGCGCTGCTCCGGCTGATCCCGTTCCTTATCCTTTTTCTGCTCTTTGGCGGCTTCTCGGTGATGCGAATCCTGTTTGGCTTGGGCCTCATTTCCAGCGGCTTGGGCGGACCCCGGATGACCGGCGGCTTCGGTGGTGGCTTTGGTGGGGGTGGTGGTTTCGGCGGCGGCGGTGGAGGCGGCGGTTTTGGTGGCTTTGGCGGTGGCGGCTTCGGTGGTGGTGGAGCAGGAGGAAGCTGGTAGTTTTTCAGAATCTTGATTTTTTTTGAAGGGGCTTCCCGCGTGGAGGCCGGAGGAGAGAAAACAGTATGGCTCGTGGACTTTGGATTGCCCTTGGAGTTGTGGGTGTGCTGGTGCTGGCCGTTCTCATGGTCTTCGCCAGCTATGTGAGCGCAAAAAATCAGATGGTGGCCAATGACCAGGCCGTGAAGGCCGCGTGGTCCGAGGTCGATGTGCAGTTGGAGCGGCGTGCCGACCTCATCCCCAATCTGGTTGAAACCGTAAAAGGCTTCACCAAGGAAGAGAGCACGGTCTTTGGTGATATCGCCAATGCGCGCGCGGGCATGTTGAATGCCCAGGGTCCGCAGGCCAAAATCGAGGCCAATGGAAAGCTCGATTCCGCGCTGGGCCGTTTGCTCCTGCTCACTGAGAACTACCCCCAATTGCGTTCCAGTGACCAGTTCATGCGTCTGCAGGATGAACTCTCGGGCACTGAGAACCGCATCAGCGTAGCTCGCAAGCGCTACAACGACTCCTTGCAAAACTACAACACCTTCGTGCTCCAGTTCCCCAACAGCATCTGGGCTGGTATCGCCGGCTTCAAGCAGAACAACGCTTTCTTTACCGCCAGTCCCGCCGCCCAAACCCCACCCAGCGTGAAGTTCTAGCCCTTCTCGCGCCCAATCAAAAGGGCCATCCCGGTTAACGGGATGGCCCTTTCAGCATGTACCGCCGGACCACGGTCCGTGGCAGGCTACTTGAATGAAGCGATGGCGCTGGCTTCGTCGTCGTAGATGTCAAAGACGGTGTAAAGCTTGGTTAGTTGCAGCACGTCCTTGACCTTGAGAGTCAAGCTCAGCAGCTTGACGGCCGCGCCCTGGTTCTTAGCTGTGGTGTAGGCGCTCACCAGCTCGCCCAGGCCCGAGCTATCGATATAGTTCACGTCGCCCATGTTCAGCAGAACGCTCTTTGATCCCTTACTAATCAGGTCACGAACGGACTCGCGTAACTGCACACTGCCCTCGCCCAGAGTGATCCGCCCGCTGAGATCGAGAACGGTCACGCCGTCCACTTCACGGGAAGCAATAGAAAGTGCCACGGAAAATCCTCCTTTTGGGTAATACGGTTATAGCACCTTTATGCGGTGCAAGTTTAGAGGAAAGTCTCAGACAGTTAGAACCCTGAGCAGGAGTTGAATACCACCGTCCGCCCCCGGACGCGGCCCGCAAAAACACCCTACGTTTTTTCGCTTGCCGGCGCCAGATGTTTTACCAGCGTCAATTCGGTTCCGGGATGCAGTTGTCGAAAGTGTACCTCATCCATCAGAGAGCGGATCAGAAAGATGCCCCGCCCGGTACCACGCAAGAGGTTTTCCGGGGCCAGGGGGTCGGGAATCGTGTCCGGGTCCAGCCCTCGGCCTTCATCGGCGATGGTAAACACCAGCGACTTGCCAGTGTTCTCAAAACTGGCTCTGATCTGTTTTGCGGGATCGTAGTCGTTGCCATGCAGCACCGCGTTCACGGCAGCTTCGCGCACCGCCATCGTCACATGGAAGCGCTCATCCTCTTCGAGGCCGGCCTCGGCCGCCAACCTGTCCGCGGCGGCCTCCACCTCGCTCACGCTGTCCATCGTGGAACTAAGCGCAAAGCTGAGCCTGCCTGATCTGGGTTTCTCCACAGCGATCCTCTCCGCCAGTTTCAAATGGAAGTGGGGGTTATTGCGCTCTGCAGCCCCGGGGAACCTTGCTCGAAGTTTCATAGCTGGAACTCATTGTGTCAAGCAAAAGCCTCCCCCTCTTGCGCTTGTCCACTCAGTTACCTGCTCTTTCATGCTGATGCTTCGCGGCTGGCAACGGTAAACCGGAGAGAATACACTCACTTCATGCAGCACCGCACCACAGCCCGCGTCAGCCTCACCGCGCTGCTCGGTACCCCGGTGACCGACGCCCAGGGCCATCTGCGCGGACGGCTCAAGGACGTGGCTGTGGCCACTGGCCCTGATGCAGGCAAGGTGGCTGGCCTGGTGCTCAAGACTCGCGACGGACTGTGCATTGTGCCTTCGCAGGACGTGATGGAAACCCCAGCCGGCACCCTCGAACTGCGCTCTTCCGGCACCCTCATACCGCTTCAGGATCAGGGCAACTATCTTTACCTGCAGCAAGACCTGGTTGACCGCCAGATCATCGATATTCATGGCCGCAAGGTAGTCCGTGTCAACGACGTTGACCTGGAGTGGATGGGGCAGGGTGCCGCTCACCTGTTGCGCGTGGCCGAGGTCGATGTAGGTCTCCGCGGTGCCTTCCGCAGGGTTTTCAAGGGCATGTTGCCTCGCACCTCGCTGGAGAGCCTCTCCCGCAAGTTCAGGGCGCGCGGCATTCCCTGGCAGTTTGTGAATGTCATCGAGGTCGATCCCGCGCGGCGCGTCAAACTGCGTATCGAGCATGAGCGCCTCGCCGCCATGCATCCTTCCGATCTGGCCGAGATTCTTGAGGACTTGGCTCCCGCCGAGCGTGAAGCAGTCTTCACTTCGCTGGATGAAGAGGTGGCCGCGGAGGCACTTGAAGAGGTCGATCCCAAGTTGCAAAAGTCCCTCCTCGAGAAGCTGGACGAGGAGCGAATTGCCGACATCGTCGAGGAGATGGACCCCGGTGCCGCCGCTGACCTGCTCGCCGAACTGCCCGAGGAGCAATCCGACGCAATCCTCGAAGAGATGGAGCCGGAGGAGCGCCAGGAGGTTTCCGAGCTACTCGAATTCGATGAGGACTCCGCCGCCGGCTGCATGACTACAGACTTCGTCTATCTCGGATTGAACTCCACCGTCGCTCATGCGGTGCAGGCCCTGCGCACTTTTGACGGCGATCCTGAGAGCGTTACTGAAGTCTACCTGCTCGACGAGAAGCGAGTGCTCCATGGCGTCATCCCATTGGCCCGGCTGGTCATGGCGCAGCCTGAGGCGCGCCTGTCGGTGCTTACCGAGCCGCGTGTCCTCTCCTGCCCGGCCGATACCCGCCAAAACCAGTTGGCTGAAATCTTCGATAAGTACAACCTGCACGCGCTCCCCGTGGTAGATACCTTGGGCCGTATGGTGGGTGTTGTACAGGCAGATCACGTGATTAGTTTCCTGCGCGAAAAACTCTAAACTCACTCCTAACTCCTGTGATACCCTCCCCTTGAGCGCATACAAGGACAGACCCGTATTGCGAAATAAATTCCAAGGTGGCTACGAACCCGTAACCTACAGCCCGACCTATCGGCTTCGCGAAAGAATGGCGCCCATATGCGGCCACTGGGTTCCCCCGTATGGAGGAATGGATCCTCTTCCATTGTTGGGAACCGTGATGCCGCCCCAGGGAATGTCCCCATTCCTCAAACTGAAACTTCAGACCCGCCGAAAAGCTCTTCCATCCGAGCTACGTCCATTTCAGGTGACTGCGGTTATCGGCGAAATTCGGTGCACACATTTAGCCCATGGCGCCCAGCCACGCTCCGCTCTGCACTGCTGTTGAATCTTCTAACAGCATGAACTCAACTCATCCACCCGCTGACTCATCACCACTTCTATAGCCCTGTATTCCACTGGAGCAAGCATGACTCAGCAGTCTCGATCGCCCGAGCCACCCAGGATAAAAGGAATCGTCCGCCCGCCCATGCCCATGCCCGCCGCGCTGCAGGACCGGGGCAAGTTGAGAGAGATCGAGCTGCCGCTCATGATCACTCTCTATGCCTGGTATTGTTTCCTCCGCGCGGGGATTGGCTTGCTCTTTGCCACCATTGTCTGGGAACTCCCCGACACCCAATTTTCGGCCTTTCTCGCCGCCCATTTCGTACCGGTTCCCAAGCCCTTGCCACCGGAGGTCGCTTTCTTTCTTTTGGCCTTGTTTTACGCCTTTGTCGGCTGGAGGTGGTGGTCTCGGGACTGGCGTGCGCGCTGGTATGCCATGTTCATGTCCGGGGCGTCGGTGGCTAAAACCGCGGCCAATCTGTTGGGCAGTTGGGCGGCGGGTCAGCCCATCCCGCTTACCGGACCGCAGCAGGCCGCGCTCACTCTCAGCATGGCGCTGAACTTGCTCATTTGCTGCTATTTGGCGTTTTATCCTGGCATGGCGCAGGCATTCGACGAGTCTCCTGGACCGTAGGCGCCATGTCGTATCCAGGCTCTCCCTTCTTGCCAAATTCATATTCCGCCGCAGCGCAATGTCCAAAATTGCACACTCTGGTACCTATCTTTCTTACTTATATGAGATAAAAATCGGGGAATTTTCTTGATTTGTGAAACAATTTAAAAATGGTCCAGTTTCCCAAGATTATTCAGGGCGGCATGGGGGTCGGGGTGTCCAATTGGCGCCTTGCCAACGCCGTCTCCAGGCTCGGCCAGCTTGGCGTCGTCTCCGGGACGGCGCTCGACCAGGTCTTCGTGCGCCGCCTTGCCGATGGCGATATTGGCGGCTATATGCGCCGGGGACTGGATGCTTTTCCGTTTCCCGAAATGGCAAAAAGAATCTGGCAGGAGTACTTTGTCCCCGGCGGCAGGCCGGCCAGCGCTCCTTACCCGACCACGGCCATGCACCAGAAGGTCGAGCCCCGCAAGCTGATCGAACTGTGCATGGTGTCGAACTTTGTCGAAGTCTTTCTGGCCCGCGAGAACCACTCGAATAACGTAGGCGTCAATTTCCTTGAGAAGGTGCAGCTTCCTCACTTGGCCTCGCTCTACGGAGCCATGCTGGCCGGTGTCGGCTATGTGTTGATGGGTGCAGGCATTCCCCTCCACATTCCCGGCGTACTCGATAACTATGCCGCGCAGCAGTCCGCCGACTACAAACTGGCCGTGGCTGGCGCGGCTCCCAGCATGGACACGCAGATGCACTTCAACCCCGCCGACTACGTCGAGGGTCCTCTGCCCAAGCTCTCCCGGCCCAGGTTTCTGGCCATCGTCTCCTCCAACACCCTGGCGACCACCATGCTTCGACGCGCCAACGGCCGGGTGGATGGGCTGGTGATCGAGAGCGCTACGGCTGGCGGCCACAATGCTCCTCCGCGTGGCAAGCTGCAATTGAATGCGGCCGGCGAACCAATCTACGGTGAGCGCGACCGGGTCAGCATCCCGGACTTGCGGGAACTGGGTGTGCCTTTCTGGCTGGCTGGCGGCTATGGCAATGCGCAGGCTTTGCGCCACGCGCTCGACCAGGGAGCCGCGGGCATCCAGGTCGGTACTGCATTCGCCTTCAGTGAGGAATCTGGGATGAGTCCCGACCTGAAAAAGGCCCTTATGAACCAGGCCATCGCCGGCGTCGGCGAGGTGTTTACTGACCCCTTGGCCTCGCCCACCGGATTTCCTTTCAAGGTCGCCCTGCTAGAAGGCACTTCTTCCGCGCTCAATGTCTACCAGGAGCGGAAACGCGTCTGCGATCTCGGCTACCTGCGTGAGCCCTACGCCGCGCCGGACGGCAACATCGGTTATCGTTGCGCTGCCGAGCCGGTGGCCAACTACCTCTCAAAGGGTGGCAAGATTGAAGACACCGTCGGGCGCAAATGCCTGTGCAATGCTCTTATGGCCAACATCGGGCTTGCCCAGACACGTCCGGGTAATCAAGTCGAACCCGCGCTGGTCACGGTGGGCGACGACCTGAACACCATCGCCCGTTTCCTGGCTCCCGGACGCGAATCGTACAGTGCCGCCGACGTGGTCCAATCTCTATTGAGCCTGAGCCGTGACGAGCAAACGGAAACGGAAGAGGACGCCGAAGCATTCCTGCCTCAGCCGGTTCTGGCCTTCAGCACGTAAGCCTGAATTCGGCATAAGGTCTTGGTTCTAAGCAACGAAAAGGCGGATTCCTTCTAAAAGGACTCCGCCTTTTCTTTCCTCGTACACGTTGCCACCTTTATTTGACGTCGTCATCTTCCGCCAGCACATCGCCCAGCCGGTCCAGCCGCTGCTCCCACACCGTGCGGTGCTCGCCAATCCATCGCTCCAGCGCTGTAAACCCAGCCGAATCAATGCGGCAGGTTCGCACCCTCCCCAACTTCTCAGTGTGCACCAACCCGCTTTCTTCCAGCACCTGCAGATGCTGCGCAACCGCAGTGATTGTGATACCCAGCGGCCCTGCCAGCCGCGAAACCGACTCCGGCCTCTCGCTCAACCTGTCCAGAATCGCCCTCCGCGTAGGATCCCCCAGAGCGTGAAACAAGCGGTCAACATCGATGACAGGCCTCTTCATTGGCTGATCCTTTCAATCGCCAATTAGTTCCCCAGTTCCAGCGCCACGCGATCAAGCAAACTCTTCCAACCGCTTTCGATCATTCTGGGCCCGTCCGGCCACTCCAGGTATGCGCCCTGATGGGTGAGGATCAGTTCCGTCCCGGTCTCCGCGGCCAGAAATTCGAACGTCGCCAGCATCACCACGATTGCCTTTCCGTTCAGCGACATCTTCGAAGTCATCAAGATGTGATTCTCGGCCGTGATGTCCTGATAAGTGCTTTCATTCGAAATCTCGGAACCCGCGATGGGGTGGCCTTCCTTGAAGCGGTAGCGCAGGCGCTCACTGCCTCCCACGCGAAACTCCATCTCGAATTCTTGGATCTCGTGGTCGCCTTCGGCATACCAGCGGCGCTTCCGCGCAGGCTGCGCAAAGGCCGCAAACACCCGCTCCGGCGGTTGCGGATAGCTGCGTTCGACAACGAATGAGCTGTGAACAACTGATCTCTTTTCCATAAATTCTCCCTCCGCTTAATAGTGAAGCAATAACTTCAGTGTTATTCCAAATAAATAGATTGTCAAGTGGACACTTCAGTATTTTTGTACAGATTCTTCCCCTGTAACCCAGACCTGGCTGCCTCATCCTTTTCACGTTCTTTGTGAAAAGGGTGGGATCCCGTCAGCCCAAACGTCCCGCTCCCCGCTCACCCTCCAACAACCACCTTCGGCACCCGAGCCTCCGGCGCCGGCAACTCAGGAAACGCCGCATGCGGCTCCGTCTGATACCAATACGCCGTGGAGAAGAAGTTGTCTGCGCGGTCGTTCGCATGGCCGTGCTCAATGGTCACCCGAATCGACTTCTCGAAGGTGATGGGGCTTTCCGTGTGCCAGCGATACAGGCAATAGCGTCCGCCCGTCCGCTCCGGGTCCACAATGTAGGGCGCACCTTGCCGCATGTTGGCAAAAGCCTGCCCATAAAAATCCCACGCCCCGTTGTAGTAGTCCTCGGTCCCCGTGCCGTTGATGGTGGGCAGGACATCGCCATCGATAAACATCATGTCGTCGCCCTCGCCAAACCACCCGTCCGTATTCTGTTCAACAGCATGGGTCACACCCACAAAATGTCCCTTCCCCTTTGCGTCGAGAAAGACGTAGTTATCCTCGCCCTTCAGGTTTTTGCCGCTTGTATCCGCAGATTTCTTGCACGGCGCTGCCTGTCGATACTGCGCATGAAAGCGTCCCAGCCCCTCCGGCAATTTCGCTATCGTCGTGTAGTCGATAGCGAAGTACAGGCTATCGGTGCGAACCTTGCCTTCATTGGTCAGAGTGATTTTCGCCGCGCTGGCAAACGGCATCTGGAAATACGCATTCAGCGCCTTCATCGGCGCCACGGCCAGCAACGCCGATTGATAAGTGAAGTACTCGCCCAGCCCGAGCCCATAAAAGTCGCCAATGGGAACCTCGATCGACGGCGCGCTTTCTCCATCCCACCACGCGCGCAGCACCAGGTTTTTCAGGTGCATGCGGTCCTCTGAGCTGATGGTGAACCAGATATGTGTCACCACCCCCGCGCCGGTCACATCCAGCAGCGTTGCTGTCGCGCCCGCTTCCACTGGAACCGCGTCAGCGTTGCCCCCCGTGCGGTCCCAGCTTGAAGAGCGCCGCGTCTTGTAGTCGCGCAAACGCGCCTGGGCAAACAGTTGTTCCGGCGCCGCATGCTCTGCTTCGCCAGCCGCTCCCATTGCGCCGCTTGCCGGGCTTGGCTCAGCCGCAGCGTGCGCCGCGTCCAGGCCCAGCAACGCGGATGTAGAGATCCCGGCGGCCGACACTCCGGCCACTGATGCCATTGCGCCTAATATCCTGCGCCGTGATGGGAATGTCTGGTTCGAGTCGGATGAGTGCATACAAAACGCCTCCTGTCATATTTGCAATGAAAGCGTGTTGTAGCTGGGCGCGCCGCGGCCTGTCAAGTTCTCAGGCCATCCCCTCTCATCGTTTACGCTCTTTCAGATGATGGCTGTCCGCCGCCTTCAGCGTCATTCCATACAGCGTCCTGAATTGCTCAATCTCCTTCAGTGTTTGCGGTGAGAAGGGCGCCTTTCCCTCAAAGGCGTGCAGCACAATTCCCTCCAGAAGATCGCCCAGGGTCATGTCCTTCTGTTCGGCAATGGCCTTCAGCACCTTCAGCATGCGCTTTTCCATCCGAACTCCGGTCTGGACGCGCTCCACTTCCACGGGTTGGTATTCCTGCTTTTCTTGTGACATAGGTACATATATACCACGGTACCACTAATTCGTCAATCGCCTTTCTTCGCGCCTCTTCCCATCCTGCCCGTACCCGGGTTTTGCACTTCGCCCCTTGCCTGTTATGGTCAGTGAGGAATCTTTTGAAAAGACGCTGAATGAATCCACCATAGGAACCCGCGGGCATGTTGAAGCGCTGGAGAATCCGGATACTCCTGTTCCTGGCCGTCCTCGGCCCCGGATTCATTACAGCTAACGTCGATAACGACTCCGGCGGCATCCTCACTTACTCTCAGGCTGGCGCACAGTACGGTTACACCTTGCTGTGGACCATGATTCCCATCACCATCGCTCTCATCGTGGTCCAGGAGATGTGCGCCCGCATGGGCGTGGTCACCGGCAAGGGCCTCAGCGACCTCATCCGCGAGGAGTTCGGCCTCCGCCTCACCGTCGTGTTGATGGTGCTCCTGGTGGTGGTCAACTACACCAACGTGGTCACTGAGTTCATCGGCATCGCCGGTTCGCTCCACCTGTTCCACCTCACCAAGTTCATCTCCGTGCCCGTGTGCGCCGCCCTGGTCTGGTTCATGGTGGTGCGTGGAACCTATAAGAGCACCGAGAAAATTTTTCTCGTCGCCTCGCTTGTCTATATCGCCTACATCTTTGCCGGCGTGCTCTCTCAGCCCAGTTGGAGCGAGGCCATCCGCGCCACCGTGCAACTGCCGCCGCGCTCGGTCTGGAGCGACAAGGCCTACATGTACATGGCTATCGGCGTGGTCGGCACCACTATTGCGCCGTGGATGCAGTTTTACCTGCAGTCCTCCATCGTGGAGAAGGGAATTCGCGTCAAGGACTACGCCGCCTCGCGTCTCGACGTCATCATCGGCAGCTTCTTCACTGATATCGTGGCATGGTTCATCGTGGTAGCCTGCGCTGCTACGCTCTTCACTCATGGAATGGGCGCCATTCAGGTGGCCGCGGACGCAGCCGAAGCCATGCGTCCCCTGGCCGGCGACTACGCATTCCTGCTCTTCGCCTTCGGCCTTTTCAACGCCTCGCTCTTCGCGGCCTCCATCCTGCCCATCTCCACCGCCTACACGGTGTGCGAGGGCCTTGGCGTCGAGTCCGGCGTGGAGCACACATTCAAGCAAGCGCCCTTTTTCTACTGGCTCTACACCCTGCTCATCGTGTGCGGCGCGGCCACCGTTCTGGTGCTTCCCGACGCGCAGTTGATCAACGTCGCCATCCTCTCCCAGGTCCTGAACGGCGTCCTGCTTCCTGTCGTCATCATCCTCATGCTGATGCTGATCAACCGCGCCGACCTCATGGGCGAGCACAAAAACTCCCGCCTCTGGAACGTCATCGCCTGGGGCACAAGCCTCATCGTCATCGGCATGACCATGGTGATGCTCTGGGGCATGATGCCCGGCCACTGATGCAGCAGTCATCTGATGGCGAGCAGGTTCGCCGCTCGCATTAGGCTGCGATCGCCAACTGAAGGCGGAAGGCGCATCTCTGGCGATCCAAGGGCATTGCGAGTCGTCAACTGTGTCTGTCAAGAATGGCGGTCTGGCGATAGACTGAGAATGACAGGAGCAAGTAAGATGGATTCCATTACCCCTCCTCCTCCTACTCCCGAGGTCCTCCAGAGAATTGAAGCCACGAAAGCGGCGGAACAATCAGACATAAAAAGACTGGCTGAATTCTTAGCGAGCGGCCCTCTGTATTCCCCCTTCGTTTTCCATGACTTGGCGCGCGGTTTGAGCAGACTTCCAGGAACGATTCAGCTGCACTGTGTTACCTCCGAATGTTCGAAAACTCAAACATTTGAACGAGAAGAGGTGAGGCATGAGGCAAGCAGCCACCGAGGCTGGGGCAGTTGCGCAACCTTTAAATGCCGGAATTGCAGGACACAACACCAGAAATATATGTACGTGTGGAACGATAAGGGCTTTTGGAAGGTCGGACAGATTCCTGAACTTCGGGAAGCGATCGAGCCGAAGCTGAACACTGCTCTTGGTGATTCAAGGCAACTTTACAGGAAAGCAATTCGCTCCCGGAATTTCGGCTTTGGGATCGGAGCTGTCAGCTACCTGCGCCGGATTATCGAGGACACGACCGAAAGTCTGATGGACCTCTTGCACGAGGAAAAATGGGAGGAGTGGACACCGGAAGAGCGACAGCAATTCGAACTCGCCCGCAAGACGTATCAGTATTCTCAGAAGATTGACTACGCCGCCGGCAAGATTCTGCCGACAAAGGCCTTCGCAAATGGCCGAGACAGTTTCACTGCGCTGCATGAAGTGACGAGCGGTGGCCTTCACGGGAAATCCGAAGAAGAGTGTCTCCAAATATTCGACAGTTGCAATTTGATTTTCACTCACACTTTTCGAGTCCTGCACCAGCACAGACAGGAGCGCGAAGAATTCGCCGCTCAGTTGCTCGCGCTAAAGAGGTAACGTTCAATGGGCTTAATTGGCGAAGGGTGGGATATTCTCAAGCTCGTCAACAAGGCGCAAAACGCCGAGTTGTACAAGGAACTGGGCGAATGGATCGACAAGGTCGTCGAACTCCAAAAGCAAAACGAAGAGCTTACGAGCCAGAGAAATCAACTTCGGGAGCAGGTCCGCTTCAAGGGCGTCCTTGAACGGATCAATGGCCACATATTTATTCAAGGGGATGATGAAGAGATTTGCCCCCGTTGCGCAGAGGTCGATATGCGTCCTGTTCATCTGCTGCGGCTGCACTCGCAGCGCCCGCCCTTTGTTAAGGCGACTTGTCCCGCATGTGGGCTGGCCATGGACCACAATGTACCATTCAGCAGAGAGCGGGCATTGCAGTTATCCCCAAGTACCTTTTAGATGAGGGTCGCCGAGTGCCCTATCCTTGAATCGCCTTTTGATTCACGGGCGGGAGGCCACAAACCTGGATCGGACACAAAACAGTGAGCCCCATACTTCCGACTTCTCTTTTGCAGAGAATGACCCTCCGTGGGCGCACACTAGGAGATAGCAATGGGGGAAATGGGGGCGGCGGCAATCGACACCCACCCCCCCTCCCCCCAAAATGCCCATTTCCAGGGTGCTTCGTCTGCCCTCTAGTGGCATGTAAGAGTAGCTGAATCATGAATTTAGCGTCGAGGAGCAAAGGTCACCCTGTTATCTCAATGGTAAACAAAACCCTTTGAAAATCGCGGTTTTTGAGCCATTTTTGATGGAAAAGGCGGCCTTTAACTGCGTTCTGCCCATGGATTTTGCGGATTTACAGCAGTTTTCCTGCGGCCAGGTCCTTGATCAATCCACGGTCGGCCATCAGAAAATCGTAACCCGGCAGGTTTTCCAGCCGTTCCCAGCGGAACTGTTGAAAGATGCGGTTCTCCAGCTCTCCCGCAAACTCGTGCACCGCAAAGAACTGCAGGTCCACCGCGCCGCCATGCCGGTAGTTATGGCGAATGTGCGTCACGCGCGCGCCAATGGTGGCGCGGATTCCCAGCTCCTCGTTCAGTTCCCGCGCCAACGCCTGCTCAGGGCTCTCGCCGGGCTCGATCTTGCCCCCGGGGAACTCCCATTGCAGCGCCATAGGCTGGTCCGGACGCCGTTGGCAGATAAGGATTTCGCCTCCGCGGACAATCAGGGCCGCCGCCACATAGCGCAGGGCGGGACCCGGAGGCCTGGGGCTCGAACTGGACTGGACTTCTTCCACCGTTCCAGTGTAATCGCATTGAAAGAGGTGCAAGTCACATAGTAATTTGGCTCGACTTGGCAAGGACCTGCCTTTACTCGCCCGCGACCGCCGCTCCCACGCCCTCCGCGGCCTGCGGCCTGAAGTATCCCCACCCGTTTTTTGCCGCCGCGTCCAGCAGCGCCGGCGACGGATTCACAGGAAACGCGTTCACCGCGATCTCCATCATGGCCAGGTCGTGTACTGAGTTGCCAAAGACCGCATCGGGGCGGGCCAGTCCCGCCCGCGCCAACGCCGCGGCCTTGGCTTCGTCGGTGGGTACATCCAACAGCTTGCTGGTGATGATTCCACCCGCCACAGCCACCTCCGCCGCCAGCACCCGTTCCTCGGGAATCCCGTAGCCACGCACCCCTTCGGCCACCACCCACTTATTGGTCGAGCTCACCGCCCACAGCTCCACCCCGGCCCTGTCCAGCACCGCCAGCAGCGCCGTCATCTCCGCAAACACGCGGCTGCGCACAAACTCGTCAAAATATTTTGCCGCGGCAGTGCGCAGTTCCTGCTCGCGCAACCCGGCGTAGATCTGCACCATCTCGCCGCAGATCGTCACTTCGCTCACCGTGCCCGCAAGGTAGGCCCTGTACCGTGTGTCGATCCAGTCGCTGGTGGAGCGGGATACCAGCCCCTGCTCCAGTGTCCACACCATGAAGCCATAGCCCGAGTCGCCGCTCCACAGCGTTCCATCGCAATCGAAGACCGCAACCCTGGGGCTGCTTTTCAAAACCAGTCGTTCGAACTCATCGGCAGTCCACTTGGGAACTTGAATCTCTGTCGGTGTCAATTGCCCCTCTATTCCGCTTGATAGTCGTCCACTTCTATTCTCTTCTAAGTCGACCTTCATTTGCACGTAAAGGTTTTGCAAAGAATTCAATCCTTTACAACTCCATCAATGCGCAACTCGAAAGCGGATGCGTGCCAAACCTGCGCAGGGCGCAGCGGTTTGCATCCTTGCACTCCGTCCTGCTATACGTGCATTGGATGAAACAGCATGGATGTCTTCACGTGGGTCGTGAATATTGCACGTTCGCGATCTCTCTCATGGTTCTTGTTCTTCTCGCAGCGTTCGTTCTCCCACTTCGGTCTCGGGCTCAGTTTTCCGGTACAGTATCGTCAGCCAGCGCGTACTCCATACCCCAGTCGCAATTGATACAACCCGACGCTCTCAGCCACTTGCTCCGGGCTCCCGCTACGGCCAGGCCGCTGGTGCTCCAGGTTGGTTCGCGTATCTTTTTTTCTCAGGCCCACATCCCCGGCTCCATCTATGCAGGCCCGGGTTCCCAGCCCGCCGGATTGCAGTTGCTTGAGAGCTCGGTGGCCTCATCGCCTAAAGACAGGCTCATCGTCATCTATTGCGGTTGTTGCCCTTGGAACCGCTGCCCCAACGTCGGCCCTGCATATCATCGTCTCCGCGACCTGGGCTTTATCCATGCCAAGGTACTTTATCTCGCCAACAACTTTGGCGACGACTGGGTTGCGAAGGGCTATCCCGTTGAAGAGCCCCGATAGAGCAAAGCCCGATGGCCAAAGGAAGCGATGAAAATTCCCCGCCGAAGTTCGCTTCCATTCCGCTTTGCGCTCTACGCATGTCTTCTCGCCCCTGCAACACTTTATCCCGCGCCCCATTCCCTGCTGCACCATCCTGCGCCCACCTTCACTCGCAACGACCTCAGCGGCAAGCCGGTGGATCTCCATGCCTACCGCGGCCAGGTGGTGCTGCTCAATTTCTGGGCTACCTGGTGCGGACCCTGCCGCTTGGAGTTGCCGCGCTTTGCCGCCTGGCAGACGCAGTATGGACCCCAGGGCCTCCAGGTTATCGCCGTGTCCATGGACGACGATTCCGCCCCGGTCCGCGCCCTCGTCCGCCAGCTTAATCTCGATTTTCCCGTGGTCATGGGCGACCAGCCGCTTGGGACTCTTTACGGCGGCGTTTTAGGTCTTCCCCAGACCTTCCTTATCGGCCGCGACGGCACTATCCGCGCCCGTCTCAAGGGCGAAGCCGATTTAGATTCCCTGAAGAACCGCGTAAGGCGCCTTCTTGCGGAACCTCGACCCTGAGTCCCACCCCAGGGCGCGGATAGCATTGAATCTTCAACCTCATCCCTGCTCGAAACCGCTTTTGCAACCTGGATATTAGTGAAGTTGATTCCTTGATGAACGAGGTTCAGCGTCGCCTCCGCCTGCCCCAGGCGCGGTCTGACCGCGCGGATAATTGAAGGTGTGGACCAAACACGGACCCTCTCGCTGCTCAAGGACTACCAAGCGTATCTGCGCGTGGAGAAGGGGTTGCGTCCGCTCACCTGCGAGGCTTACGACAGCGACCTCAAAACCTTTGCCGAGTTCCTTGAAGGCCGTAACGGGGTGTTGCTCACCTGCGCGCAGCAGGATGTCTCGGCATTTCTCGAGCATTTGCGGGCCCACGGCATCGACTCCCGCTCGGCGGCACGCAAGCTGAGCTGTCTCCGCGGCTTCTTCAAGTGGCTGCTTTTGGACCGCCGCATCCATCACGATCCCACCATCAATATCGAGTCCCCGAAGGCGTGGAAGGTGCTGCCCAAGTCGCTGGCGGAGCCGGAAGTGGCGGAGATGCTCGATCGAGCCGCTCTCGCAGCTTCCCATCCCCAGGCACGCGCCACTGATTTGCGCGATCGCGCCATTCTGGAGCTGCTCTATGCCGGGGGTCTGCGAGTCTCTGAGGTCACCTCCCTCGCCACCAGCGACGTCTCGCTGGATGCCGGCCGCGTACAGGTTCGAGGCAAAGGCGACAAGGAACGCATCGTTCCCCTGGGGCGGATCGCTATGACCGCCATCGAGCATTACCTCCGCGAGGGGCGTCCCCATCTTGAGCGCATCACTTCCTCACGGAAGCGCAGCCTGCCGCCTCGTGCGGGACGCGATCCGGCGCGGTTGTTTCTCTCACTTCGCGGCATGCCGCTTACTCGCCAATGGGTCTGGCATCTGGTGAAAGCGGTCAACAGCACCGCCAGCCCCCACACCCTGCGCCACAGTTGTGCCACCCACATGGTCGAGCATGGCGCCGATCTGCGCAGCGTGCAAATGCTGCTCGGCCATGCCGACATCTCCACTACCCAGGTGTACACGCACCTGGCTCTCGGGCACCTCAAAGAAGTGTTTCGCAAGCACCATCCCCGCGCAGCAGTCAGGCCTGAAGTGGAAATGGACTCGGTGTCCGAGCAATCGCAGTTGGCGGACGCTCCATCGAAGCCCCGTCTCTTTCTGCTCCGCAAAGGTGCAAAACCGCGCAGCACCCAACCCTCCGTTCCCTCTGAGCCAGATAAAAGGCCGAACGCGGAAAATGATATTGGCGTTCACGAGCACGACCCGGCCTCAAACCTTTCCGAACCTGAAAAGGAACCGGCATGACCACCCGTCCCAAGTCCGCGACCAACCCGGCTCTCGCGAATATTGTCGATGAGTATCTGCGGGTGCTGGCGAACGAGCGCGGTGCATCGGCTCATACCTTGCGCGCCTATCACCGCGAGATTCATGCGTTCGCCGCCTACATCGTCCAGCACCACGGCAAAAAATTCGCCGTCGACCGCATTGACCACACTCACATCCGGGCCTACCTCGGCACGCTTTATGAGCGTGGCCTTTCAAAAGCCTCCGCGGCGCGGGCGCTGGCCTCCATTCGCAGTTGGTTCCGATGGTTGGCGCGCGATCACTACGTCGATCAGAACGTGGCTTCGCTGGTATCCACCCCGCGCCTGCCCAAGCATCTGCCCCGCGTGCCTTCCATCGAGCAGATGAATCGCGTCGTCGACTCCGTCGGCGAAGACGCTGCCAGTTGGCCCACCCGCGATCGGGCCATCCTTGAACTTCTCTACGGCTGCGGCATCCGCAACGCAGAGTTGACCGGCCTCAACCTCAACGATGTGTACTGGGCCAATGAAGCCATACTGGTGCGTGGGAAAGGGCAGAAGCAGCGCCTCGTTCCCCTGGGCGATGCGGCGGCCAAGGCCTTACGGGCCTATCTGGCAGAGCGGTCAGCACACCTTGCTGCCTACAACTGCGCCAAAGGGCCTGCCACTCCGGCACTCTTCCTCAACCTGCAGTTGCACGGCTTGGCCCGTGCCGGTGGGCAGGCGCGCCTCACCACCCGCAGCGTGGGCCGCATCGTCAAGCGCATCGCCATCCGGCGCGGCCTCTCCTCCGACGTGCATCCCCACACTCTGCGCCACGCCTTCGGCACCCACATGCTTGAAGAAGGCGCGGACCTACGCGCCATCCAGGAAATTCTGGGTCACGAGCGCCTTTCCACAACCCAGCGCTATACCCAGCTCACCTCGGCCCAGTTGACCGAAGTCTACGACAACACCCATCCTCGCGCGCGCTAGGTTGATGGCCGCGGAAGTGTCTGCATTTAGAAGCTGATCTTCCGCTCGGGAAACCAGGTAAGCTGAATCGTCGTCGTGGTGACCGTCTGCTGCCCGGGAAGATACATGGGTAGTCCCGACCCATCTGGAACGGGCGCTTTCCAGTGCTCAAACGCGAAGTTGCCGTTGATTTCAAAGTCGCGTCCTACCCGCTTCACCGCCTGAAAGTTGATGTCGTTCAGCGTGGTGCCGCCGGGGACAAAATCTTTTGCTACTTTCTGATTGCGCATCCCCACTTGCAGCCATTCATTGCCGCTCAGGTGATACGTAATCCAGCCCTGCCCACCTTTGCCCTCGCGCCCGATCCAGTCGCCAAGCAGCATGCCCTTGTTGGTATAGCCTTGCTTCTGGATATACTCCCAATACATGAAGTGGCCCTGAAAGCTGGTGCTAACCGGTGGATCGGTGGAGACAGCTTCAGCGCGAACATCCAGCTTCGGAACTCCCGGTACGTGCGACAGGTAAAGCCCCGGCCGAATTGCGGCCCTGCGCGGCGCGTCGATGGGCGAAACATCGTCATGCACTTCCGAGTCGCTATAGAGCGTCAGCCATTTGCGCATGAGCGGGAGCCGGTATGAAAAATCGAACGCGCCAAAACGCGCGCCCGGATCCTCCCGGCTCAGTTTGACGGCTGCGGACGGGCTCGCGAAGCTGAAGAAACTTTTCAGAAAAGTGTGCAGCGTAATCGGCGCATGCCCCTTGCCACCCCAGATCACGCTGCGCTCGAAGCCGAACTCCAGATTCTCCGTCGGCCTGAAGCTCACTTTTTCCACGTGCATCCACGGATCGTTCGGCGCCACGTGCCCTTTCAGCGATCCCACCAGAAAGTCGTAGCGGAACGGACCCGTAATCCACGAAAGCCCAGGAACGTGCAGGGGCTCGATGCGGTTGATGCGAAAAGAGTAGATATTTTCGGCATTGTTGCTGTAGGCCATACCGCCGCCCTGCCCCGGCCCCAGCCACTCGTCCTGTTTGCCAAACGAGATCTCGTGATTCAGATAGTGAGCGGAGACATATGCCTCCATTACCCTTCCATCGGTCGCCGTCGCCACCGGTCCCAGAGGAATGGTCGCCTGGTTATAGGGCAGATTGGTTACAGGGTTGATGAATGGAATCTGGTCAATGGCAGAGAGCGTTTGCGCCAGCGCCGTCGGATAACCGTCCGCCGAAGGCGCTCCCTGAAACTCGCCGCGTACATACATCAGGAACCGACCCGCCGACGCATACCCGCTGGCGCCGGTGTAGTTGTTGAATCCGTTGGCATAGGGACGGCCATAGTCGTTCACTATCGTCTGGCCCAGATGAAAACTGTCGCGCAAAGGCGTGCCACTTATGGCTCGCGCCACGGTGTACACCTCCTCCAACCGCGTGTTGCCTTGATGCAGCCGGCAGGGGCCCTGCGTATCCTCTTCAAGGTAGCGATTCAGCGCGTCATAAATTCCCTGTGCTTCGTCGGTGCCCGGCCCGGCATCGGCATCGTCAATGCGCGCACCCGCCGTCTCCAGCATGTGGTCCACACTGGCGCGCGTCCAGGGCCGCAGGCCCAGAAACATGTTGTCTACAAAGCCCAGCGAATAGAGCCGCAGCATCGCGGGATAGACCCAACTGTCCATTGGAATATAAGGCGAGTCCAGAATCGAAGGCTCGCAAACCGGCACGGGACGGCCGGAATCGTGCTTCCACTGTCCGCCGCCTTCGGGCGCTCCTGGCAATTCTGCACCGAGTGGGCTGGTCGTCAGGAGGAGAATCCCTGCCGTCACGGCCGTCCATGCCATGACAGAAACCATGACCGCACGTCTGCTCACGTTCATTCCCTCACTTTACCATTCGGTTGTTGCGCGAGGTCGGTTCACAAGGCGCCGTTTCCCGGTCAGAATGTGAGCTGTTGCCCGTACTGCATAATCCCGCAATTGCGGTCATGGGACTCGCTGCCCAAAAGAAGCAGAGCAGCATTTGCATTGAACTAATTCGCCCGGCGTCGGGTAGCTGCATCCAATTTCCGGCTGAACTCTGCCGCTATGCTCTGCGCCGCTTCCGGATTGAACAACCGCTTCCGTTCCAGGTAGGCCTGCATCTTCCGTATGGGGTCGTGGGCATCCCGTTCCCCGGTATCCACCCCGTCTATTTCGGAAGTGTCTTGAAATCGGGTGCCCGCACATTCGATCAGCGTGGCACCGCGGCCCTGCCGTGCCCGCGCCAGGGCCTCAAACGCTACACGGTACACTGCCACCACGTCGTTTCCGTCCACGGTGATTGCGGGGACCCCGAGGGCCAATGGCTCGATGGCAAAATTCGGAACCTTGCCTTGCACCCCTCCGCTCTCTCCTTCCGCATGCGCATCTTGGTGAATCACAAATAGAATCGGCAGCTCGTGCGTGCCCGCATGGCTTAGCGCCTTGTGCCATGCGCCAGCTTCATTCTGCCAATCCGCGCAGAAGACCACCGCGACTTTTCCATTTCCGGCCGTCTTGTGGGCCAGCGCTGCGTTGCAGGCCACTCGTATCTGCTCATCTGCGGTCTGCGCTGCAACCCTGTTCCCACCGCCATTCCCGCCTTGCTCCATCGCGAAATGCCACCCATTGTCCGTTTCGCCCAGGCTCGCGAACAACTTATCCAGTGGCGTCCCTGTCACGATCCCCGCAACCAGGTTGCCGCGCGACAGGCTCAGGGTGTCGCCCGGCAGCAGGTCCGCAACTACACCAGCCATCACCGCCTCGTGCCCCACTCCAGTGGCAAAGTCTTTCCCAGCCCTGCCCTGCCGCCGCAGCAGTGTCGCCCACTCTGCGATCATTCGGCACTTCACCATGGCCGTGTAAAGGCCAAGTAATTTGCCGTCTGAGATCAGCGAGAATCCGTTCTTCTCCGCTTGCGCCACCGTGGTGCCGGTTGCCTCTTGCCCTGTGCTTGGAATTTTCAATGTCGCAGGCTTTTTCATCAGTTGATGCGATTGTAACCGCACCCTGCGCAACGCGACTGGAGTCCGCCGAAAGTCCGGTGCGCCTCGGTTTGCTTCGCAACCGCCCCCAACGCACTAATTCGCATGTCTTCTCCATGCAGGCTCCCCCAGGAAGGCGTACTCTATTCGCTGTCATCCGATTGCAGCCACACGGGACTTCGTCTTTTGCCCAGATGTTTGGTCGCAACCTGATCTTGATCTGAACCTGGAAGAGGAGAACGAATATGAATCGGCGAACTTTTTTGGGCGCGCTCTCTGTAACCGGCGCAGCCACCATAGCTGGCCACCGTCTCGCATGGGCCACGGAGCAGCGACGCATCAAGCCGATCGGGATTCAGCTCTACACCGTCCGCGATGCGTTGCGGCAGGATTACGACGGCACGCTGGCCGGGCTCGCAGAAATCGGCTACCGCGAAGTTGAGTCCGGCCAGGACCACGACAAACCACCAAAGGAAATGCGGGAAGCCTTGAAGCGTCATGGCTTGACCTCTCCTTCCTATCACGTGGATTGGAAAGGCCTCGGCGAAGACCTGCCCCGGATACTTGACGACAACAGAATCGTCGGCCGCACGTACCTGGTCATGCCGTGGATACCCGAGGAAGTTCGCAACCAGCCCGACGGCTGGAAGCATGCGACGGACTACCTGAACCATGCCGGGGAGACGGCCAGGAAATCAGGGATCCAGCTTGCATATCATAATCACTGGATGGAATTCATCCCTTTGCCGGATGGAAGACTCCCCTACGATATCCTCCTGGAGAACTCCGATCCAAACCTGCTGAAGATGGAGATGGATCTAGGCTGGATCACGGTGGGCGGACAGGATCCCGTCAAGTACTTTCAGCGCTATCCCGGCCGATTCCCCCTGGTCCACGTCAAAGACGTGCATTCGATTCCAGATGCAGCCAGCGTTCGCGGTGGCCGCTTCGCCGGAGAGAACATGTCGATTCTGGCCGACGTGGGCACCGGCGTGATTGATTGGAAACGAATCTTCACTCATTCGGAACAAGCCGGTATCAAACACTATTTTGTCGAGCATGACAATCCGAAGAATTCCATGGAGACGGCGCGCGTCAGCTACCAGTATCTTGAGCGACTTCGATTCTGACACACTCCGGTGCAGCCAGCTTGCGCTCCGAAGGCGTAGTCTATTCGCTGTGACCGCATTGCGGCCGAACCGACCTCTGTTTTTCCACCGAGGTGTTTACATGAAGTCGTATAAGTTCTTCGCCCTCGCTGTCCTGCTCCTTCCCGTCTTCGCCCTGGCCAAGGACAAGTCGAAAAAGCCCGATGTCTCTCCGCTGTTCGCCAACGCCACCTCCGTTTACGTAGAAGCGATGGACGGAGACATAAGCAATCCTGGCCTCGGTCCCGCGGACCAGCAGGCTATTGCCGACGTACAAAATGCCCTGCACGATTGGAAGCGTTACTCTCTCGCCCCTGAACGCAGCAAGGCTAACCTCGTCTTTGTGGTGCGCAAGGGCCGCATTGCCAGTGCACAAACCCACATCGGCGCTTCCGGCGTCTACCGTCCAGCGCCGGGTCAGCCTGCCAACCAGAACCCGGCCCAGATGCAGCAACCGGCTGGGGTATCGGAAATGGCCGACGCTGAGGCCGGCCCACCTGAGGATACGCTCCGCGTTTTTCTGGTCGATCCCAATGGCAAGATTGTCGGTCCCATCTGGAATCGTTCCCTGCGCAACGGTCTCGACGGTCCTCAGTTGATCCTCTTCCAGCAGCTCCGAACCGCCGTCGAACGCGCCTATCCGCCCGCGCCGCCGAGCCCGGCGTCCCAGCCCTGACCGCAGTTGCGCCGTTCGCAAGTGCAACTGCCCCCCGCGGCCGGTACTTGGGCTCCGCGCCTTTGCATCTGAATTCGAGCGCGCCTGTCTACGTTGAGTAGTCTGCGTTGATGTGAATGTATTCGTGGGTCAGGTCGGTAGTCCAGAACACGCACGACCCCGTCCCCTGGTTGAGCTGAATGGTGATGGAGAATTGCTCCTTCTGCAGATATGCGTGTGCCGCGGTTTCGTCGAACTCTGCCGCCCGCCCTCCATTGCGGCAGATGGCCAACTCGCCGAACCAGATGTTGATGCGCTCCGGGTCAATCTCAGCGCCGCTGTAGCCGATGGCCGCCACCAGTCGCCCCCAGTTGGGATCGCAGCCGGCCCACGCAGTCTTCACCAGCGGCGAGTGCGCAATCGCCTTGGCCACTCGCAGCGCGTCGGCGTCGGTGGCCGCCCCTTCAATCCGCAGTTCAACCACATGCGTGACGCCTTCGCCGTCGGCCACAATCTGTCGCGCCAGTGAAGTGCACACCTGGGTCAGCGCGTCGCCAAACTCCGCATTCTCCCCGCCCATTGCCGCGCCGCTTGCCCCTGAGGCCAGCAGCAGCACCGTGTCGTTGGTTGAAGTATCGCCATCCACCGAGATGCGATTGAAGCTCACCTCGATAGCCCGGCGCAGATAACCGTCCAGCACCGCCGCCTCCATGGCCCCGTCGGTCAGGATGTACACCAGCATCGTGGCATGCGGCACAAGCTGCGGATGAATCATGCCGGATCCCTTGCAGGCCGCGGCGATGCGCACTTCCTTGCCCTCGACCTCCACGCTGGCGAAGGCCGTCTTCTTCACTGTGTCGGTAGTCAGGATAGCTTCGGCAAACTGCTGGAAGTGGTCGAACTCCGCGCCCATCCCCGCGGCCACAGCGGGCAGCGCAGCAATCAGTTTTTCTGCGGGCAGTGGTACTCCGATCACTCCGGTCGAGGAAGGAAAGACTTCTTCAGGCTTGCAGCCGAATGTTTCTGCGGCAGCTTTGCAGGTGGCGCGGGCCGCATCCATCCCGGCCTGCCCCGCGGCACAGTTGGCGTTGCCCGCGTTCACTGCCACCACGCGCACCTTGCCGCTCGTGGCCCGCAGATGTTCTTTGTCCACCGTCAGTGGCGCGGCGGTCACACGATTGCTCGTGAAAGCCGCTGCTGCGCTGGCCGGCGCATCGGCCACAATCAGGGCAAAGTCGGTGCGGCCGCTCTGCTTCAACCCCGCCTTGGCCGCGCCAAAACGGAAACCCTTCGGAATGAGAAATTGGGAGATTTCGCTCATGAAGTTAACCCATTTAATCTAGCAGGTGAGGGTTGGATGACCGAGAACGCGGATTTTCCTGATCAAAGTGAGTTTCTTTCGTTGAGCAACGTAAATGTGGCGCGCGGCGATCGAGTGGTGCTGCACGACATCAACCTGACTATTCGCACCGGCGAGCATGTGGCCATCCTCGGCCCTAACGGTTGCGGCAAATCCACGCTCATCTTCACCATGACATGCCAGCTCTACCCCGTATTCCTCCCTGGAATGCAAGTCCGCATCTTCGGCCGTGACCGCTGGGACCTGACCCAGTTGCGCCGCCATTTCGGTGTGGTCGGCTCAGGCCTCCGGGGCGCAGAGCTTCCCGGCGAACGCACCGCAGTTACCACCGGGCTGGACGCCGTCATCGCCGGATTCTTTTCTGCGTCCACGCTCTGGCCCAATCTCCACGTCACCGATGAAATGCGCGAACTCGCCGCCGAAGCCCTGGAGCGCATGGAAGCCACTCACCTCGCCTATCAACTTGTAGGTGAAATGTCTGCTGGCGAAAAGCGCCGCATCCTCATCGCCCGTGCTCTTGTCCATCGCCCCCGCCAGTTGCTTCTCGACGAGCCATCCAACGCCCTCGATCTTGCCGCCCAGCGCGAGCTTCGAGAGACCCTCCGCCGCCTCGCCGCTGAAGGCACCGGCCTCGTGCTCGTTACGCATCACCTCAGCGACATCCTGCCTGAAATCAAGCGCATCATTCTCATGCGTGCCGGCCGTATCGTCGGTGACGGTCCCCGTGAGCAGCTCCTCACAGCGCCCCGCCTTACCGAGCTCTTCAACACCCCCGTTCACATCGGATGCGACAACGAGTGGCTCCATAGCTGGTAATGGGTGGGACGCCGCGGCACTGTACTTGCCCTGCACACACACTTTGCACCCCGCGTGTATAACCTCGTCTTAAGGACCTTGCCCCATGATGAACATCGAACTCAAAAAGCAGACACGCGCTGCAGCAATCGCGTCGCTACAGCGCTACTTTCAGGAGAATCTGCCTGAGCCCATTGGCGATTTACCCGCGGGCCTGTTGCTCGACTTCTTTCTTCAGGAAATCGGTCCCGTCCTTTACAACAAGGCCATCGCCGACGCGCAGGCTCGCCTCCTGCTCCGCGTATCCGACCTTAATGGCGAGCTTTATGCCGACGAATTCCAATACTGGCCTCGTCTCGACAGCAAGCGCAAGAGCCGCCGCTGAGTTCCCTTAACCAGCCTTCTGTTCCGCCGCTTGACGCGTCGCATCCGCCGGTTTAGCTTAGCGATACACGGGAAAGGAGGTTGATCCAGCCAATGCAAAAAGATTCTTCCGGTTGTAAATTACGTGAGGTGACTGAGGCCTGAGGCCCTTGCGCCCCAGAGCATTCTAAGAGTATCCATAAGCCGAAGCCAGAGGCCTCAGGCCGTAAACTTCGTGCCCGTTCTTGGGATGCCGCAGCCCCAATGCAAGCCCCAGCGGCAATGTGCCGCCGGGCCACTGGCACTCGCGGAAGCGCGAAGGCCTCCAGTCCAATCCCAACAGTCCACCGGCAGCGGCCTGGGAACTTTCCCGGGCCGTTGTTGTTTTTTGATCCCCCTTGATCACCACCCCTGCCCGCCACATCGTCCCAGCATGATCCCTGACATCTCTCCGCCAGTACCGTTCAGTGCGACACTGCGTTACACTCAGGCCAACGCATTTCTCCGGTTGCTCTGGAGGGGAGCCATGACAGTCCAGTGGATTTTTATCGCGGCAAATCCACCCTGCAACTCACTTCGCGACCCAATGGAATTAGGAGAAATGCGGTAATGCGGGTCTTTGGCATCGATTGCGGGACGGAGATTACCGGATATGGCGTTGTGGAGTCCGACGACGCGTCACGGGAGCCGCGACTCATCTGCAAGGCAATGGGCGCGATTCGGCTGGCCAAGAGCAAGCCGTTGCCCGAGCGTCTGGCCCAGGTTTTCCGCGAGTTGACTGCCGAATTGGAGCGCTGGCAGCCCCAGGTGGTTGCTGTCGAAGGGGTCTTCTACTCGGTGAATGCCAAGTCAGCCTTGAAACTCGGTCAGGTCCGGGGTGTAGCTTTGCTGGCCGCGGCTACCCAGGGATTGCCTGTGGCAGAGTATGCTCCACTGCTTATCAAATCCAGTGTCGTGGGCTATGGCCTCGCAAAAAAGGAGCAGGTGCAGTTCATGGTGGCCCGGTTGCTGAATCTGAAAGACTTGCCGCAGCCTCCCGATGTTGCCGATGCTCTGGCCATAGCCATTTGCCACATCCATACCGCGCAAACCCTCGTTCTGCAGGGGGTCGCGCCATGAGAACCGTTCTGTTGGCGGCGGCTGTGGCATTGCTGGCCTTCCCGGTGCAGGGGGTGCCCGGCCCGGTTCTTCGCATCGACTTTTCCAATCCTGGCCTCACCCCCTCCCAGTGGAGCATGGTGATTCACCCAGACGGCAGCGGGCACTTCCACGCCGACCGCGGCATCGCCCCCATTGCCTCTCCGGAAATCATGGAACCCGGCAACGTAGACCGTGACATTCGCCTGAGCGAACCGTTCGCAAGTCGCGTCTTTCAAACGGCTCACGACCACAGGCTGCTCAGCGGGGCCTGCGAAAGCCACATGAAGGTCGCCTTCCAAGGTTGGAAGAAAATCAGCTATAGCGGACCCGATGTCCAGGGAGGTTGCCAGTTCAATTACTCCCGCGACAAGGAGATTCAGGAACTGGGGGACTCCCTTGTAGCCGTAGCTTGCACCATCATTGAAGGCGTCCGCCTGGAAATGCTCCTTCAGCACGACCCCCTCGGGCTAGATAAGGAGATGGAGTTCCTGACGGAGGCCGAGAGAGATGGGCGCGTGCAACAGATTTGCGCTATTCAGGGCATTCTGGAGCGGCTTGAAGGGGATTCTGCTGTTTTGGACCGGGTGAGGAAGCGGGCGCGACAACTATTGCGGCAGCAGGAAAAATAAACACCGGCGCCAAAGGTGTTTCACCGCGACTTTCCCCTTCATTTAGTAGTCAAATAGAGTTAGGCTCTGGCAGTTGCATACTTATCAGGGACGGTAAGGCTGATTGGGGGAGTTCCATGAAGCGCATCAAGAAAGTTGGGATGGTGTCGGGCGCCGGGGTCCTGGGATTGGCAGTCCTGGCGATGGGCGCGATGGCGCTGACTCCTGCGCTGATCGCCGAGGACGCTAACTCGACAGCCCGAGCGGTACGGCTCAGCACCGTGGATGGACAGGTGCAGTTGACTCAGGGAGCGACAGTGCTGGCACAGCAGGCCCTCGCCAACACTCCACTCTTTGAAGGAACGCAGATTTCGACCGCTGACGACGGCAAGGCCGAGGTGCAGTTTGAAGACGGCAGTGTGGCCCGGATCTCGCCCGACAGTTCACTCAGACTACGCGTCCTGCGGCAAGTGGCGGACGCGACGGATGCGGAAATCGTATTGGAGGGAGGCCTGGGATACTTTGAACTACAGGGCGACTCTCCGGCGGACCATCTCCGGGTTCGCTTTGGCAACACTGTGGTGACAGCCAGCGGGTTCACGGTTTTGCGCATCAACCTCGATAACCCTCCCGGTGAACTCGCAGTATTCTCAGGCAATGCGCATCTTGAAAGCGGCACTGTGCTGGCGCTGGATCTGCACGGAGGCGAGAGCGTGGCGCTCAATCGCAGCGATCCTGCTCACTATTCCCTGTCAGAGTCGATCGAACCTGACTCCTGGGATACGTGGAACTCTGATCGCGATCAGGCCCTGACGGCGCAGGAGGCAGAGCGCACGCCGGCGGCATCCGGTTTGGTCAACAATAACAACCCTGCCTGGAGCGATCTGGATGCCAACGGCAATTGGTATAACGTGCCGGGCCAAGGGTATGTGTGGTCGCCTTACGAGGCGGGCAACTCCGGCTGGGATCCTTACGGCATGGGCAACTGGATGTGGAACCCGGGTTACGGCTATATGTGGATTTCAGGCGAGCCGTGGGGCTACATGCCCTACCAGTGCGGAGCTTGGAATTACTTCAATAGCTTTGGCTGGGGTTGGGCGCCGGGAGGCTGCAACCCATGGTGGGGTGGCGGCGGTGGATGGGGCTACCTCATCGGAAATGCACCCTATCGCTACCAGCCTCCGCGTCGTCCGCGTGGCGGGCCGGTAAGGCCGTTAGGTGGGGTGCCTCTGAAGGGGGGGCAGTCCTACCCCGTCGTAGCCGTCAACCGCTTACATAACCTCGGATCGGAAGCTCCGCTAAGAGATAGAAACGCCCCACTTTTGGTTGGTGGCAATCTAGTGCATCCTATTCGGCCTGTTTCAACTCCGGTGCAACCTCGCGAGACAGCTCTTTCCAGCACGAATCGACAGTCCCCTGCGTACCCGGTCACTGGTATTACAACCAGGCCGCAATACACTCCAAACCCAGGTACCAGGGTTGATCAAAACAATCAAAATGTTTGGGTCGGATCAAGATCTCTCAACAGCGGTTCTCGCACGCCGGTGAGTAACCCAGGTGGCACCTACCGTCCTTCAGCGCCGAGCCACACTCCTTCCGGTGGCGGAGCATCTGCGAGTCATCCTTCATCAGCAGGCAGTGGGGGCGGCAGCCACACCAGTGCCGGTGGTGGCAGCTATAGCGGCGGTGGTAGTAGCGGCGGTGGTGGCGGTCACGCTGGTGGCGGCGGCGGCGGTGGCGGCGGCGGACACCGTTAGACAGTTAGCTTGATGTGTCTGTAGTTGCAGGGGTCACCTCGTTCTTCGCGGTGGCCCCTTCACTTTGCAGGCGGCGCCACAGCGCTGCGAATGATTCCAGGGCCACGGTTTCCGCTCGCGCCCTGGGCTCTATGCCTGCATCTGCAAGACCGGCAGACACAATCGTCGCAGCCATTCCCGCGGCGCGCAGGTTGTTGGCCAGGGTTTTGCGCTTCTGCGCAAAACCCTGGCGCAAGAACTGGATGAACCCCGCTTCGTCGACTCCCAACTCAGTAAAGCGCGGCGCGAACCGCCAGCGAATCACGGTTGAGTGCACTTCGGGAGGCGGTGAAAATGCGCTCGGCGTGAGTGTGAACAGCTTCTCAACCGGCCCATACATCTGCACACTTGCCGACAACACTCCGAAGTCGCGCGGGCCGGGCCCGGCAGCCACGCGGTCTGCCACTTCTCTCTGCACCATCAGCACGGCACGGTCCAGCGCCTCGTGGCTGGCGGCCAGCTTCAGCAAAATCGGCGATGTGATGTAGTAGGGCAGATTGCCCACCACAATTAGCTGCTCGCCTGCAGCAGCGGACGCCGCTGCAAAATCAAACTCCAGCACGTCCTGCTCCACCACCGTGACTCGCTCGGGGGCAAACTCCGCGCGTAGCCGGGCAGCCAGTGCACGGTCCAGTTCGATGGCCAGCACCCGCCCGGCCCGGCCGGCAACTGCGTGCGTAATCGCACCCCTGCCCGGGCCGATCTCCACCACCGTTCGATCTTTGCAGTCCCCCAGCGATGCGGCGATCCGCTCGATAGCCTGCGCATCACGGAGAAAGTTCTGACCGAGCTTGGGTTTGGAGGACATGAGCTCATCCAATGGTAGACGAGCCCGGGCCGGGGCCCTTGAGTATAGGCGTAGTAGACTTGCCATTTGGCGGTGCCTCCTTGCCTGCACGCGGTTCTCCGCTCCGCCATGGAGAAGTAACGATGCACATTGCCTTTGCTGCCTCGGAGTGTGTTCCCTTTGCCAAGACCGGCGGCCTAGCCGACGTAGTCGGCGCATTGCCGCCGGAGCTGGCCCGGTTGGGTCACCAGGTCACGGTCTACCTACCGCTTTATGCCTCCGTCCATCCCTACCTGATCTCCCCATGGAAGTACGCCGTCCGCTCCATCACCATCCCCTTCGAGTCTTACAACCGGTTTGTGGGAATCGTGGATGGCGGCCAACGGAATGGCGTGCAATATTACTTCGTAGATTGTCCTGAATTATTTGACAGGAAAGAGCTCTACGGAACCAAGACTGGGGATTACCCAGACAACGCCGAGCGCTTCGGGCTGTTTTGCCGCGCGGTCCTTGAGGCCACCAAGCAGCTTGGCGTTCCACAGGTCTTCCACGTCCACGACTGGCAGGCGGCACTCGTTCCGGTGTTTCTGCGGACCGTCTATTACTTCGACCCGGTACTCAGCAATGCGGGCGTCGTGTTGACGATTCACAACGCGGGCTACCAGGGTCTGTTTCCACCCATCACCACCCAGCGCCTCTTGTTTCCGTGGGAGATTTTCACCATGGACAAGGTGGAACAGTACGACAACTTCAACTTCCTCAAGGGCGGCGTGGTGTACTCCGACATCCTTACAACGGTCAGTCGCAAGTATGCCGAGGAGATTCAGACCCCGGAGTTCGGCGAGAAGCTCGACAGCGTTCTGCGCAAACGCGCTGGCGACCTGCGCGGCATCCTGAACGGCGTTGACTATAGCCGCTGGGATCCGGCCACCGACGGCAGTCTTGCCGCCCACTACTCTGCTGACAATCTAGAAGGCAAGGCTGGGTGCCGCACCGATCTCCTCCATGCGTTTGGTCTTGAGGCGGTGAAGGAATCTACTCCGGTCTTCGGCATCGTTTCGCGTTTTGCCACTCAGAAAGGCTTTGACCTTCTCGAAAAGATTGCCCCGCAACTGGTGGAGCGCGACGTGGCCGTGGTGGCCCTGGGCACGGGCGAGCCCTACTACGAGAGCTTCTTTCGTGAATGGGCATTCCGGCATGCGGGCCAGGTGGCCGTGCAGATTCGCTATGACGATGCGCTGGCGCACAAGGTCGAGGCCGGTTCCGACATCTTCCTTATGCCTTCGCGCTATGAACCTTGCGGCCTCAACCAGATTTACTCGCTCAAGTACGGCGCAGTGCCGGTAGTGCACGCCACCGGCGGCCTCGACGACACTATTGAAGAGTGGGATGCGGAGAAGGGAACCGGAACCGGCTTCAAGTTTGAGGGCTACACCCCAGAGGGCTTGCTGACGTCCATTGACCGTGCGTTGGAGGCCTATGAGGACAAGAAGAACTGGAAGAAGTTGATGCTCAACGGCATGGCGTGTAACTACAGTTGGGAGCAGCCGGCCAGGGAGTACGCCGAAGTCTACGAAGAAGTGGCACGGCGAAGAGCGTAAGGTTCCGCTGTTGCGGTGGTCAAGAACGGCTCACTTTCTTGTCGAAAATGCCCACAAAAGCGATGAAAAGGGGCATTTTTCAGGGGCTTCTGTTTACCATTCGGATAATAGGGTAGCTGGCAGGCACATTATCATGTTATTGATTCACAATAACTTACCTCCTCGCACGGGCTGACGGCACCCCCGGAAATCGCCCGTTTCAGGGGGGAGGGGGGTGGGGGTCTCGGTGGTACAGACCGGGGGGATATCGTACGTTTTAGACCGGGCGCATCTCCGACACTGCAAGCGAAGGGGTGAGGACGTAGAAGATTCTCATGCCTTGGAAAACGAGCAGTGTGATGGACGAG
>Ga0181535_10000088_pt1 | contig 135470 bp, 108 predicted proteins | sample PEATcosm2014_Bin_44_FD_119774 | JGI IMG/M metagenome (GOLD analysis project Ga0181535, IMG submission 119774) | Peatland microbial communities from MTU Mesocosm Facility, Houghton, MI, USA - PEATcosm2014_Bin17_30_metaG | ecosystem: Environmental > Terrestrial > Soil > Wetlands > Peat | place... | reverse complement strand
CTGCGCTGTACGCGTACATAAGAGGGTAACGCGAAGGCTGGCGGGCTGTCACGGAGGGGGAAGCGGATGAGCGGAGTTAGCGGGGTTGGCCGCGCGTTGCGCGTGTTCGCGGAGTTAGCAGAGGCCTGCGAGCAACGTCCGAAAAAGACGGCATAGATTGCGCCCAGAGGAAAGTGGTTGGACCTATAATGGGTGCCTGATCGGGAAGACTCTCAGCGGACTCTGACAAGAAACAAAAATGCAAGTTCAACAAAACGGGATGTCGTCATGAAGTTCTACGGACTCCCACCCATCGGACAAAAACAAAGACGTCCGATGGATGGGGCACAGTTTCATTCCCCGCGGGTCGGTGAAGCCGGTGGGAGACTAAAAAGAAACAAGTGTGTAAGTTGTTGAAAAACAAGTGAGCGCATGCAGGTTGATGCGAACCCACCCTAGGCGCAAAAACAAAGACGCGCCGAGGGTGGGGCACCCGGAATTTCATCCCTTCGCGGGTCGGCTTCGCCGGTGGACGACTGTTACAAAGCCTTGAGGTTTTGCGCCAAGCCGGAATTTTCCTATAAAGCCCGCGTTGTTCTTGCTGAATTTTATGTACGGGCTGAAGCCCGTACCCTTCAACTGAAACCCAACTTCCTTCAACTGAAGCCCAGATTTTTAGATAGACTCTCAAGAAGATTGACAGGGAGACACGTGAGCGAAAAAGCGAATCGAGTGCGCCGCGGAGTTGCCTCAAGCGAGACAGCGCGGGAGATCAACCGCGATATTATTTTGCACGCCATCCATCGGCATCAGCCGGTGAGCAGGGCCGATCTGGCCCGGTTGACGGGCTTGCAGCCGAGTACGGTGTCGGTGATTATCGGGCTGCTGATCGACGAGGGGTGGGTGCTGCCGGGCACGCTGGGGCGGCTTCCGCGGGGACGGCGGCCTACGTTTGTGACTCTGAACGACAAGCACGTGACGCTGGCGATCGACCTGCGGCCGGGGAACGCGAGCCTTGCCGTGATCGACATTAATGGAAAGATTCTGAGCCGGGAGTCGGTGGCGCTGGGGGCGCAAAGCAGTTCAAAAGCAGAGGTGAAGGAGGCGATCCAGAAGATTGCCACGGCGGCGCGGACGCTGCGAGACAGCTTTAGCGAGCGCGAATTTGCGGGCGTGGGCGTGAGCGTTTCAGGGCGCGTGAACCAGAAGACACACAAGGTAATTTTTTCGCCGAATGTGCCATGGACGCAGATCGATCTTCATGCGGAGTTGCAGCAGGTTCTGGAGAGCGAGATCGAAGTGGAGAACGCTGCCAACGCGTGCCTGTTTGCGGAGCGCTGGTTTGGCGAGTTTGGCGAAGCGTCGAACATGATTGTGGTTGGCGTGTCGGATGGAATCGGGACCGGGTTGCTGGTGGATGGACGGCTGGTGCGGGGCAGAGGCGACATGGCGGGCGAGTTTGGGCATATGCCGCTGGAAGAGTCCGAGGTGGTGTGCGGATGCGGCAACAAGGGCTGCTGGGAGACGTTCGCGTCGAACCGGGCCGGGTTGCGCTACTACCGGGAGCTTGCGCCAGAGAGCACGGTGGGTTCGTTCAGGGAACTGCTGGAGTTGGCCATGGGCGGCGATCTGAGGGCGCTGCGCTCGATCGACAAGATGATGATGTACCTGGCGCGCGGGATCACGATTCTGGCGGCTGGCCTCGCGCCGGAGGTTGTGATCGTTGTGGGTGACTGCACGGCACTGTGGCCGCGGATTCATCCGATACTAGAGAGCCAACTGATCGCGAAGGCGTTTATGCCGAATACGCCGCGGATTGTGGCGGCGACGGAAGGCGACGTGGCGCGGCTGCGCGGCGCGGCGGCGCTGGTGTTGCACAAGGTTCTTTTCCGGCAGGCGGAGTTTACGCGGATGGATCAGCAGCGGACAGAGATGGCGGGACTGGCAAGTTCTTAGAATCTGCCTAAGAGCTTTGAAAAAACGAGATGGATGGAGTAAAGAATATCCCTCAGGGGCTAAAGCCCAACCCATTTTGCAGTGGGTTTATGTACGGGCTAAAGCCCGTACCCTTCAAGAAAATCCGGCTTTGGGACAGACATTCACGACTGTGGTTTGACGATTCGAGTTCGGCGAGGAGAAGGACAATCCATGAGAGTGGGAATTATCGGCACGGGCGCAATTGCGTGGAAACATGCGCAGGCGTACAAGAACATCGGCTACGAGATTACGGTTTGTACGGACAGGACCGAGGAGCGGGGACGGAAGTTTGCCGAGGCGGTGGGAGCCGAATTTGTAGCGACGCCGGAGGAGCTTTGCAGGCACGCGCAGGTGGATTACGCCGATGTGTGCACGTTTCCGGCGTACCGGCTGGCGGCGGTGGAGCTCGGCGCGAAGTATGGCAAGCATGTGCTGGTGCAGAAACCGATGGCCGTGGACCTGGAGACGGCGGCGAAGATGATCGGGACGGCGCGCGCGGCGGGGATTCAACTGGGGGTTGTGAGCCAGCATCGCTGCGACGACTCGGTGCTGTTTTTGAAAAGGGCACTGACGGCAGGGCGGCTGGGCAGGATTTTGCAGGCGGATGCGTACGTGAAGTGGTACCGCTCGGATGAGTATTATGCGCGGCCGGTGAAGGGGAGTTGGGCCGGCGAGGGCGGCGGCGCGCTGATCAGCCAGGCGATTCACCAGGTGGATGTGTTGCTGTATTTAGTTGGCGCGGTGGATGAGGTGTTTGGGTACTGGCAGATTGGGGCCACGCACAAGATCGAGTCAGAAGATTGCGTTTGCGCGGTGATGCGTTATGCGTCAGGAGCGACGGGGGTGATTCAGGCGGCGACGGCGCTTTGGCCCGGCTATCCGGAGCGCGTCGAGATTCACGGGACGAAGGGAAGCGCGATTTTGACCGGGGATCAGCTGACGGCGTGGGATGTCGAGGACGACGAGGGCGAGGCCGCGCCGGTGAGGCAGCAGGCGAAGTCCGGGGCGTCGGACCCGATGGCGATTTCGACAGTGCCGTTCGAGCGGCAGCTCGCGGAGTTTGGCGAGGCGTGCAGGGCGGGACGTGCGCCGGCGTGTTCGGGCGTGGAGGGGTATAAGGCGCTGGAGCTGGTGCGGAGTATTTATACGTCGTGCGCCGAGGGGCGAAAAGTAGAGATTCCGGTGATCGAGATCTAGGGTTCGCGGGTCGGGGATTCCGCACGGGTACCGGGTGAGGCCGCTGTTCTTGCATTTTAAGCATTTTAATTCGATACATAAATGAAAACCTCGATCGTTCCCCAGCGGATGTTCTTCCGATGTTGCGTGATTTTCGGTCAGAGTCAATGTACTGCCGCCGGGCAGATATGAGTTGCGCAGTTTCAGAAACGGTATAGAGGAATGCTGATTCCCTCAGGGGCTAAAGCCCGTACCCTTCAAAACAGCTCTACACAAATGGTGAAAATTCTCTAGCGCAACAGGCAAGGGAGGTGCTCGCGTAGAAATTTTGTATTTTTCCGGTGCAGGTTCAGTCGCGAGCATATTATAATTTGCCAAGAAAACAATATGACAACTTCAGCAACTTCCGCGAACCCGAGCCTGACTGAAAGCGCGTTTGTGGTCAGGAATCCCGATCTGGACCTGAGCCCGATGACAGGGATGACCAGGAAACACTATATCGAGTGTGCTCAATATGTTCTGGGGCGGGCATTCCGACACGTGAAGTCTTTCGATTCGCCGATTGTGTTTCCACTTGTGCCGGGCAAGTCGTATCCGCAGCCGGGCGACCCGGAATGGCGCACTCGCTCGTATGAGTTTGAGGCATTGGAGCGGACGTTTAACCTGGCTGCGCCGCTGATGCACGTCGATCCGGAGATCTCGATCGGCGACATCAAGTTGCGGGATTACTACTGCCATCATCTCTACAATGCGCTGACGCCCGGACACGCGAACAGTCTGCCGATGCCGGAAGATCTTCCAGACGCGACGTATCAGTTCACGTGCGAGTTTGGCGGTTTGACGAAGACGCTGTTGCTGATGCCGGATGTGGTGTGGCCGTATTTTACGCAGCAGCAGCGGGATGAGATGGCCGTGACCATCTCGAAGTGGGCGCATCACCGGACGACGCAGAACAACTGGCGGCTCTTCAATATTTGTGCGCTGTCGTTTCTGAAGAAGAACGGATACGCCATCGACGACGACCTGCTGAAGAGCCATCTGATGTGGATTGCTTCGTACCATGCGGGCAATGGGTGGTATCTGGAACAAAGCTACAACTACTACACGATCAGCCTATTTGTGGTTTACGGCACGATATGGAGCCAGACGTTTGGCCGGGAACACTATCCGGAGATCGCGGCACAACTGGAAAAAAGCTTTGTGGAACTGTTTCAGACCTATGCGAACTTTTTCGGGCGCAACGGTTCTATCAACATGTGGGCGAGAAGCATCTGCTATCGTCTGTGGATCTCGGGCGGCTTCCCGGTGTCTTTTCTACTCGGATTGAAACCGCTGATCGATCCCGGCTGGGCGCGGCGGCTGTGCTCGGGATCGATTCTGCAGTTTACCGGGCGGGAAGACTTTTACGAGAACGATATTCCCAGCCTGGGTTTTTATGGCCACCGGGAATTCGCGATCCAGAACTACAGTTGTCCGGCAAGCCCCTTCATCATGTTTCTGCCTTTCATCGCCCTGGCGTTGCCGGAGGATTCTCCGTTCTGGACGGCGAAAGAGAACGACGGCATGTGGGTGGATCTGGGCAGGGAGTCGAAAAGGACGGTTCTGGAAAGACCGGGGATCGTGCTTGTGAATCACGGCAGTAGCGGAAGTTCGGAGATCATCTCGGGCAAGGTCTACGACGACGATCACAACTATTCGAAGCTGGTGTTCAACACGCATTTTCCGTGGGAGGACCACGATCCCAAGGGCGGCACGTCGCAGGAGTACAGCTTCCGGAGCGGGGACCCACGCGACCTGCGCGGGGCGGACATCAACTTTTATCTGACCGGACGCACGGTCGATAATCGGAAATCCGAGCACGGCGCCTATACGACCTCGCAAAGCACTCTGTTCAACGGCGTGCGCGACGGGGTGCTGTATCGGCAATTGCTGATGCGCAAGCCGCCGAACAATGGCGTGGGGTACATCATCGATTTGGCCGAGATCACGGTGCCGGGAGGCGTGGTGCGCGTGGATCGCTGCCGGCTGGCCTTTGAGCACGAACTGACGCTTGGCCATTTTGGCCTGCCCCATGTGGGCGGAAAAAGCGCCGTGGTGCGCACCTTCGAATCGGGGAGTTGGCAAGGCGCGACGGCGTCCGTTCCGGGACGGCAGGTGGCGATGATTACTTACTTCGGATGGGATCGACTAGAGAGCCAGGTGCATCGAGGATTCAACGCCGAGACGGAAGAGAGCACGGTGTTGTACGCTTGCCGCCAGCGCACGGCCAAGAATCCGGCGATGGAGTTAATGATCACAGCCATGCTGCACAAGACGGACGACACGGCATGGACGGCAGAGGAACTGAGTCCGGTCAAGGATGTGCGGATCTTCGATGTGGCTCCATCGGGTTCGGTTCTTGGAGCGGAGATTACGCTGGCGGATGGGAGCGTTTGCATGGTCGATTTCAAGGATGTGGACGGATTGAAGAGCTGCTAGTTCTTTGACCGCATCATTTCGCACTTTGGTTCTCCCAGGTGCCCAAAAGCGAGGCACCTGGGGCACCCGCAGTTGTCGATAGGAGAGTGGGTTCATGAAAACGAAGGCAGATTCACGCAGGGTATCGCGGCGCGGGTTTTTGAAGACGGGATTGGGCGCGGCGGCGGCGATGGGGTTTCCGGCGATTGTGCCGGCGACAGTGTTCGGGCAATTTGCGCCGAGCAAGCGCATCAACATCGGAGCGATCGGCGTGGGGCGCATTTCGCGCACGCACGATATGCCGGGGATTCTGCAGTATGACAAGGCGCGCATAATTGCAGTCTGCGACCTGGATGCGCATCGCGTGGAGGATGGTAAGAAGCTGGTCAACGACTTCTACGCGAAAAAGACGGGGAAGGCTTACGACGGCGTGACCGCGTACGCGAACTATCACGAGCTGCTGGCGAACAAGGACATTGATGCCGTGGTGGTGAGTACGCCGGATCACTGGCACTCGCTGATTGGCGTGGATGCGGCGAGGGCGGGCAAGGATATTTACTTGCAGAAGCCGACGTCGCTGACGATTGCGGAAGGACGGGCTCTGAGCAATGCGGTGCAGGCCTCGGGACGGATTCTGCAGATTGGCAGCCAGCAGCGCTCGACAGTGCAGTTTCGCTATGCTGCGGAGCTGGTGCGGAATGGGCGCATTGGGGATTTGCAGCGGGTGGAAGTGGGCTTGCCGGGCGACCCGGCGGGCGGCGACAAGACGCCGATGCCGGTTCCCGATTGGTTCAACTACGAGATGTGGCTGGGCGAAACGCCTTATGTTTACTACACGGTGGAGCGCGTTCATCCGCAGAAGGGATACGATCGCCCGGGATGGCTGCGGTGCCGGCAGTTTGGCGCGGGGATGATTACGGGCTGGGGTGCGCACCACATCGACAGTGCGCACTGGGGCATGAACACGGAGTACACAGGGCCGGTGGAGATTTGGGGCCACGCGGAGTTTCCGGATCACGGGCTGTGGGATGTACATGGATCGTTCAAGACCGAAGCGCTCTATGCTCCGAATGACATGTCGGCGAACGGCGTGCATATGAGCGTGAGCGGTGACTACCCGAACGGGATCAAATTCTACGGGACAAAGGGATGGATCTTTGTTTCGCGCGGCAACGATCAGGTGACTAATAGCGACCCGGTGGCCAAGCTGAAGGACGCGACGGCGCTGGCTTCGAGCGACCCGAAGATTATTACGTCGGTGATCGGGCCGGACGAGATTCACCTCTATGAGAGCAAGGAGCAGCACGGCAACTGGCTCGACTGCATCATCAGCCGCAAGGAGCCGATTTCGCCGGTGGAGATGGGGCATCGGGCGTGCTCGACGTGCCTGATTCACGATTTAGCGATGGTGCTAAAGCGGAAGCTCTACTGGGATCCAGTGATGGAGCACTTCAAGAACGACGATGAGGCGAACAGTATGTTGTCACGTCCGCAGCGGGCGCCTTACATGCTGGCTTAGAGCAGATTCGGAAATAGTGTAGACTCTTTGCTTTCCCTCAGGGGCTAAAGCCCATTGATTTTATTGGCGTTTTTTCGGCACGGCTAAAGCCGTGCCCTTTCAAAACTGGTCTACACCAAATGCAAAAATGCTCTTGAGTTCACTCACCAAAGAGGCAATGATGATTACAAGACGCGATGCTTTAGTGGGACTCCTTGCTGCACCGAGCGCTCTGAGCGCGTTTGCCGCGGCGGCGGGGGAGCAGCCGGTTCTTGGGCCTACTGTCTTTCACTGGGAAGAGATGAAGCCGGAGAAGACGAAGGTGGGCGAGGTGCGGTCGCTTTGCAAGACACCGACCGCAACGCTGGATCAGTTGGAGATGCACGTGTCTACGCTGAACCCTGGGCTGGAATCGCATCCGCCGCATCGTCACGTGAATGAGGAGTTGATCATTTTGCGTGAGGGCGAGTGCGAGACGTTATCGGACGGCAAGTGGGTGAAGGTAACGCCAGGAACGGTGGTGTTCAACGCGTCGAACAGTTTGCACGGGTTCCGCAATGTGGGGACGACACCGGCTACGTATCACGTGATCAATTGGAGTCCGAACAAGGATATGGCGGCGAAGAAGTAGAGAACAGCTGGGAGAGATTTAGCCGGCTCGTGGCGGAAGCGCTCCGGGAGTGTGCCTGCTCATGAACAAGAAATCGGACCACTAAAATTGGCAAGTTAGCCGCGGCTTCGCCGCGATGGCGAGTTGGTGAGGGCAGTATCCCGACAACTGTTCATTCCTGGCGTAACTTGCAAAGGTGAGTCAGGATGCTCCCGATGAACAGGCTGGTTGAGTGTTGTCGTCTCCCACCCATTCGCCAGAAAAATGCGAATGGATGGGGCACGGAGCTTTTTTGCGCGATCCGGCAGTGGTTCATCTCTGGACGTAACTCGCCTCAGCAAGTCGGGCTACTCCTGATGAATGGTGTGGGGCCCGGATCGATCACCTCAACCGGCGGTGATGGTCTCCAGGCCATGCCCGTGCGGGCCAAGCTCCCGTTGCCGCAGCAGGAAGGCGAGGAGCATTCCCAGCAGTCCCAGAATAGAGAAGATCCACATGCCGAGATGGTATCCGGCGGGATTGGTGGCGCTGGCGTGGCTATAGTCGTTGGCTCCGCCGATGACGATATTGAAGCCGAACAAGCCGATGTTCTGAATCGCGGTCATCAGCCCGTAGGCAGTGCCTAGCTTGCTCTGGTCCACGATGTAGGCAACCGAGGGCCATATCACCGCCGGTATCAGCGAGAAGGCGATACCCATCATGGCCATGGGGAGATAAAGCGCCGACTGGGTATGGGTATAGGCCATGATGAGATAGACGGGAACCAGCAATACCGACCCGATCATCATGAGCAGGGCGCGCTTGCCGATCTTGTCGACGATTATCCCCAGCAGCGGCGTTCCGAACATGGTGCAAAAAGTCAGGCTGCCTACCAACATGCCGCCAACTTCGAGCGGTGTGCCATGCGTATGCAGGAAGAATTTGTAGGCGAAGGTCTCAAACGGAAAAATCGCCGAATAGAAGACCACACACAACCCGACGATGTACCAGAAGGAGACTCCGAAATGGAAGAGATCCTCGAACACCACCTTATCGGTAGCTCCGGCATGGCCGAGTTCGTAGTTCTTTTCCGCGTATGCCTCCATCCCCCAATAGATCAGCGCCCCAATCACGCAACAGGTTGCGAAGCCAACGGAGATCAGCAATGGAGTGCGCCAACTGGTGTAGGCAAACCTGGCCCAGGTGGGTGACATCTGCGCCATCAAAGTGCCGGCGCGGGCAATCATCAGGTTGATGCCGAAGGCGAAGCTCAGCTCCTTGCCGCGAAACCATTTGGCGATGGCGGTGGTGACGGCGACAATGAGCGATTCGGCTCCCATGCCGAAGATCAGCCGCCCGGCGGCCATCATGGGAAGATGGCCGGAAAGAACGGTGACGATTGCACCGGCCAGACAGATCGTCCCGAAGAGGAGGATCGCCTTGCGCGCGCCCAGACGGTCCACAAGATAGCCGCCTACCAGCACCATCAGCATATTCGGGAAGCTGTAGATGCCTTGCAGCAGTCCGATATTGGAGTCGGAAAAGCCAAGCTGCTTGGAAAGCAGCTCAGCGATCGGCTCGATACAGTCGTAGACGTAGTAGTTGCCAAACATGGCTATGCTGACGAAAACGAGCACAAGCCAGCGATAGGGAGGCGGCGGTCGACGGCGGGACGGATCAGGCATGAGGGCGATTATCCTCGGAGCGCGGCGGCGGGAGTCTTTAACAAATAAAACACAACCTATGAAAATAGCAGATTGGGACGGGAATCGGCTGGAGATGGGCGCGAATTCCAGGGAAGAAGAATGCTTTGACCCCATCCAGTGGAAAGCGCTCGCGGATTTCGTAGCCGGAGCCGCCGGGCGAGGGGAAGCTCTCGGAGAAAGGGAAATTTCCGGCGGCGATGCTGACCAGCAGAAGATCCCAGAAGCCCATTGTTTTGCGCAACTGCGCTTTGGCGTCGAGCGGGACTGGCGCGGAAGACGTCATCGCGTCACCAGAGGCACGGGAAAAGGCAGAAGGTGCATTGGGAAATCATAACGGAACGGGAGCATGGATTTCTTTTAGATCGTGGGGAAACGGCGCTGGGACGATGGTGCTGACATGCATTGATTATCATTGGCTTGTGCCGTAGTTTGGCGGCTGCAGTGTGGAGTTTGATTCTGGAGAATGACAATGAAGCGGCTTTTGCTTTTGCTTTTGGTTTTTGTGGCGGCGGTTCCCTGCCTTCATGCGGCGCCGGTGGCGCTTTTTTATATGACGCGGTCGCCTCAATCGATGCGATCTTTTCTGGAACATTCATCGCAGATCGATCTGCTGGTGCCGAGCTGGTATGACGTGGACGAGAACGGGTTGGTGACCGGCGCGGCCGATGCGACGGTGCTGAAGCGTGCGCGGGAGGAGAAACTGGCAGTGATGCCGATTGTTTCGCTCAACAACAAGGAGAGCTTCCACGCTCTGGCCGCCAGCGCAACAGCGCAGATGCGGATGAATGAGGCGATGGTCCGCGAGTGCAAGCTGCACGGCTACACGGGATTTCAGATAGATTTCGAGGATATGGACTGGAGAGATCGCGACCTGTTGACCGCGCTGGTGAAATTGTCGGCGGAGACGCTGCACAGAGCGGGCTTGCAGTTGACGATCGCGACGGTGCCCAACGCGCCGGGTTATCCGGGGCAGGGTGGATATTCCAAGTGGATGTACACGGACTGGCGCGGCGTCTTCGACATCGCCGAGCTGGCGAAGTACGCCGACCTGATTTGCCTGATGACCTACGACCAGCACACACGCTGGACAGTGCCGGGACCAGTGACGGGTTGGGACTGGACGGTGGAGAATCTGAATTACGCGCTTAAGACCGTGCCCAAGGAGAAGCTGTCGCTGGGGATTCCGCTGTACGGGTATCACTGGTACACGGGCGCGCCAATCAAGGATGCGACGACAGGCAAGGAGAAAGCCAACCCAATGGCCGAGTCGATCAGTGCGCCGAATGCGGTGCAGCTTGCAGAGACGTACAAGGGCACTCTTGAGTGGGACGCGGGCGACCATAGCGCTTACGTTTACTTTTATCGGGACCAACTGCGCGAGTGGATTTTCTTTACGGATGTGCGCACGTTCAAGGACCGCTACGCACTGGCGCAGCAGGACGGATTGCAGGGTTTCTGCTCATGGGTTCTTGGCGAAGAAGATCCGGCGATCTGGGAGTTTCTGCCTAAGCGGCATTGAGGCGAGGCGTGCTGGAGGCGTTGCGCTGTGAGGGGTTTCAAACCACGAATGGCGAAGAACGCAGTTCGCGCTTTGTGCGCACGAGGCGGTTGACGATTTTGTAGCGATCACCGCGATAGACGGACTTAACGAACTCGACCGGCTTGCCGTTCTCAAGAAACGAGAGCCGCGTGAACAAAAACACTGGGCTGGACGGCGCAATTTTCATAAGGCGCGCCTCTTCGCCGCTTGCTTTGCCGACTTCGACGACTTCGTTGGTGACCATGAGCTGGATTCCGTACTGGTCTGCCAACTTCTGGTAGAGGGACGACTCCGGGTTGAAGGTTTCGAGCAGATCCGGGCAGAGATTGACGGGCAGGCAACTGCACTCGATGCCCATAGGGAGGGAGTCTGCATAGCGAACGCGGCGCAGACGGAAGACTTTTTCCTTGCGGTTGAGAGCCAGGGCCTCGAGCGTTTCCTGGTTGGGCGCCTGGATTCGGAACGAAATGAGCTTGGAGTGGGGAGTGGCGCCGCGGGCTCGTGTCTCTTCACTAAAGGAAAGCACCTGGCGAAAGTCTCTCTCCAGCTTGATTCTGGAGATGAAGGTTCCCTTGCCCTGCTTGCTGTAAATAACGCCCATTTCGCAAAGGGACTTGACCGCCTGGCGAACGGTCATCTGACTGACCCCCATGAGGGTGGCGATCTTTTGAATGGACGGTAACGGTTCGCTGGACTTAAAAACACCAGATTGGATCTGGTCCAGCAGGCGCTGCTGAATCTGGTGGTAAAGCGGGATGCCGCTTCTTCGATAGAGCGGCGATGAAGTCTGCAATTCCTGTGGGTTCATCAGCCTCTCTGATACACCAGCGCCGGAATCGGAGTCAAGCGTATTCGACGGGAGTTATCGATGCCCGGGGGCCAGAGCACTTCAATAAATCTTCGCGAGGCGCATTTTTGTGTGTTGACTTGGCTCGATACGCGCTATACTCTGTCATCCAGTCATCTAGATGACATGGGCAGTGGGTCGAAATCCATAAGAATCAATACTTGAGGGAGGCGTCAGCATGTCTTACAGATTTGCGAAATGCGTTCTCGCCCTGACAATCGTCATAGGATTGGCGGTTGCGGGCAGCTATGCAGCAGCACAGAGCAGCGTTTCAGGCAGCATCAGCGGAACGGTAATGGATGCGAGCGGGGCGGTGATCCAGGGAGCCACGGTGACGATTACGAACACGGACCGTGGCCAGGATATTCGCGTTCTGACTACCAGTTCCTCGGGTTTTTTCACCGCACAATCCCTGCCGTTGGGCACGTACACGGTGAAGGTTGCGGACGCGGGATTCAAGACGGATATTGTGACGGGTCTTGTGCTTCATGCCAACGATGCCCTGACCGTGAACAGGTCGCTGGTTACGGGCGGCGTAAGCGAGACGGTTACGGTGACAGCGGCCGATGCGCAGGTAAACCTCGAGAATGCCTCTTCCGAAGGCCTGATCAACAGCGAGCAAATGAGCGAAATGCCGCTGGTGACGCGCAACTATGAGAGCCTGATGAACCTGCAGCCCGGTGTCAGTTACGGTGGAGCCACCGACGACCTGACGCGCGGACCTTCCGGCCTGAGCGGCGCATCGAGCACGGTGGCTTTCTCGGTAAACGGGGGCCGCACGACCTCGAACGGCTGGACCATCGACGGCGCCGACAACCTGGACCGCGGCGCGAGCTTGACGCTTTACACGTACCCTAGCCCCGATGCAATTGCGGAATTCAAGGTGCTCCGCGGCCAGTACAGCGCGCAGTTCGGGCGCAACGCCTCCGGCCAGGTCGACGTAGTGACCAAGTCCGGCACGAATTCGATTCACGGCAGCGCCTACGAGTTTTTCCGCAACGATTATTTCGACGCCAATGGATATGCGAACGACTTCCTCAACCAGCACATATCGCCCTATCGCTACAACGTGTTTGGTTTCTCGCTTGGCGCCCCCGTCTTGATTCCAAAGGTCTATAACGGCAGGAACAAGACCTTTTTCTTTGTCTCCGAGGAGTGGCAGCGTATTGTCGAAACATTGTCGTCGGCACAGGCCACCGTGCCCCAGGCGTCAGAGCGCAAAGGTGACTTCACCCAGTCCGGCCAAAAAATCAACGGTGTCTGGACCCTCGCCCCGGTAACAGTTTGTACTGCCTTCACAACCAACACGACAAGCCAGGTGAATAGTTGTGCGGCCACGGGCACGCAGGTGACCAACATCTCGCCCACGGCTCAGCAGTACATGAAGGACGTGTACAGCAAGATTCCCGTGCCGGATACCACATACGACATTGCACACACACTGGATCCGCACACGATTCTGACCAACTTCAAGGACATCTTCAATAACCTGGACTCGACGGTGCGCGTCGACCAGCAACTGGGGAAAAAGCTGACGGTCTTTTATCGCTACCTACACGATACGTTCCCGGAGGTTCTTCCCCAGGGGCAGTTCACTACGGTCTACATTGCCGGCGCGAACACAACGACTGTCAAGAATCCCGGTACCCAGCATCTAGCCCATGGAACGTACACCTTCAGTCCCACGCTGCTGCTGAACGCGGGTTATGCGTTCTCCAACGGCAACATCGTCAGCACGCCGAGCGGATTCCTGGCTTCGGCCCAGTCGCCTGACATCAGCACGCCGCTCCCTTATGCGAATACTGTGGGACTCGTTCCTTCGCTTACTGTCAGTGGCATGACCGCACTTAACGGTAGCATCGCCTACATCGACCATGGCACCAACCACCAGGTCTTCGGGGATATTACCAAGATCCTGCACACGCACACGATCATCGCAGGCTTCTCGTACAACCACTACCAGAAGCTCGAAAACAATACGACCGGTACGCAGGGTAGCTTCAGCTTCGCCAATGACGCTGCCTTCACCAACGTTCCATCTAACACCTATTCGGGCGCGAGCGAAGCACAAGGCTTCGCCAACTTCCTGACCGGGAATGCCAACGGCGGGTTCAGCCAGCTCTCGAAAGACCCGGTTACCGACATCAAGGCTGCTCTGTACGAGGGATTTGTTCAGGACAACTGGAAGGCAACGCCGCGCCTGTCACTGAACATTGGCGTGCGTTATGCCTACTACGGCCAGCCCTGGGATGCGAATGGCTTGTTGAGCAATTTCGATCCTTCCAAGTACAGCGCGACGGCAGCGCCGACCATTGCAACTACGGGCCTGATTTGCTTCACCGGCACATGCAGCCAAGCGGGCAGCAACGCCGGCCAGCCTACAACGCCCAACACTTCCGCGGATTACAGCGGCATCAACTACATCAACGGCATGATCTTCAACGGTCCGAGCGCCGCCAACAACAACCAGAGTTCGCCCTATGGGAACAAGGTAGGCTCGGCACAGAAGACCAACTACGCACCGCGCTTTGGGTTTGCGATCGATGTATTTGGCGACGGCAAGACGGCGCTTCGCGGCGGCTATGGGTGGTCGTTCGACGATGCCGAAGTCAGCTATTACGAGACATCGGTGTTTAACGATCCACCTGCGGTTGCCACTTACTCGGTGAGCCAGACGTCCTTCGATAGCCCAGCCGGTGGAGCGCTTACGGCTCTGTCGACAAGCCCGGGATGGCTGCGGGCGGTTCCGATCGATTACAAGACGCCGTACGTACAGCAGTTCTCTCTCGACATCCAACAGCAGGTTACGCCTAGCTTGATATTCGACATTGGCTACTTCGGCGACCACGGTACGCACCTGCTTGGTGCGCTGGAAATCAACCAACCCGCGCCCGGCGCCTGGGCGGGCAAAGTGCAGCCATCGAATTCCGGCAGCGCCTGCATCGATCCCGACACGGGCAAGCAGTCGTTCCTGAACTCAACCTGCGACCGCGTGTTGAACCAGATCAAACCCTACATTGGTTACTTCTCGATCGACGCGCTGCGCACCATTTTCAACTCGAACTACAACTCGCTGCAGGCGAAGGTGATGAAGCGCTTCCGCGGCAAGACCTACATCGACGCAAACTACACATGGTCGCGCGACCTGACCAACGCCCAAGCGGATTACTCGGGCTTTATCCAGAACATCTACAACATCAACGGCGACTACGGCCGCGCCGCGGTAGACAGGACGCAGGTGCTCAATATCGACGGCGTGTTCGAAGAGCCGTTTTTCCGGGACCAGAAAGACCTGAAAGGCCGTCTGTTGGGCGGATGGGAGCTGTCAGCAATTTACGCGGTCAACTCGGGACTGCCGCTGACGGTTTCGGCGAGCAGCGCTTACTCGCCTTCCTACAATTTGCCCAGCGGCGTGACGAGCGTGTTCAACGGCCGCACCAATACGGGCTATATCACCGATAACGCCGGTCTCAGCGTTTTGGGTAACACCAACGCAGGCCTGAGACCGAACCAGCTTGGCAACCCCAACACCGGTTACAACGCCAAGATTCACAACAAGGGCTACAACCAGTTGTGGTTCTACACGGGCGCGTTTGCCGCTACGGACCCAACCAGTTCGGTTCCGGGCACGGAAAAGCGCGGAACGGTCCAGGGGCCGGGATTCAACCGGCTCGACCTCGGTGTCTATCGCAATTTCCGTATCTACGACCGGCTGAACTTCCAGTTCCGCGCCGAGGCATTCAACGCAGCTAACCACACCAACGTACAGACGATCAATACCGCCATCGGCTCCGCCGGAACCTTCGGGGAGGTTACAGGCTACCGTGACGCTCGCATCATGCAGTTCGCTGGCAAGTTCACCTTCTAACCGAACAGGCGCTCTGCCAGGCCGTGCCTCATCCTTGTATGAAAGGATGAGGCACGGCCGGAACGTCGGGCGCACGCTTCCAACTTCTGGACTACAAATAGAACCCGGACACTGCATCGGTTCGCCATGGAGTGTTCGGTTTTATTGCGTTTGATGCCGATGCGCGCGGCATAGGAGCGCGCCGCAATGGCAGAGATGGTTTGCGAATTTGTTTTGAATCTTTATTTATGACTGGCACGAGTGTAGCGTTTGCTTGCACGTGGTGCTGAAAAGCGGTTCAACTTTTATTGTTGGATATTGCGCAAGTTTGATGATGCCAAGAACCGGCCTGAACTTGCAGAGCTGAGGAATCAAAATGCAATTGAAAGCGTTGAGCACGGAGCGGCGCAATCGCGACACTGAAAACCTGGATACGATGTCGACGCGTGATTTGGTGGCGGCGATGAATCGCGAGGATGCGGTTGTGCCGCGCGCCATCAAACGCGTGTTGCCGGAGATCGCCGAGGCTGTGGATACGATTGCTCGCTGCTTCGCCAAGGGCGGTCGGCTGATCTATGTCGGCACGGGAACCAGCGGGCGTATTGGCGCACTGGATGCGTCGGAGTGCCCACCGACGTTCGGCACCGAGCCGGAGATGGTGCAGTTTCTGATTGCGGGCGGCGAGAGTGCGCTGGTGCGCGCGACCGAGGCCAGCGAAGACTCCGCCGTGCTTGGACGCAGCGATATAGCCGCAATGAAGCCGGGCAAGCGAGATGCTGTGGTAGGCATTGCGGCGAGCGGGCGGACTCCGTACACGATCGGCGCGCTTGAGTATGCACAGAAGAAGGGCGCGGCGACGATTGCGATTGCGTGCAATCGAGACTCGGCGCTTGGCAAGGCGGCCAACATCCGCATTGAGGTTGAAGTGGGACCGGAGGTGTTGGCTGGGTCTACCAGGCTGAAGGCAGGCACCGCGCAAAAGCTGATCTGCAACATGCTGACGACCGGGGCCATGGTGAAGCTGGGCTATGTGTACAGCAACCTGATGGTCAACATGCATCTGAAGAATGAGAAGCTGGTGGAGCGCGGCATTCTGATTCTTGAGTCGCTGGCAAATGTCAGCCGCGATGTTGCTTTGGAAGTGCTGAAGACGGCCGACATGAGCGTTCCGCTTGCGCTGGTGATGCTGAAGGCCAAGGTGAGCAAGAGCGAATCGGCAAAGCGGTTGCGCAAGGCAAAGGGCAACGTTCGCAAGGCGATTGAGGGATAGCATGGATAAGTCCAGGATGATTTTCCGTTTGTGCAGGAAGGCGCTGTGGGTTCTGCCGGTGCTGCTTGGGGTCAATGATCTGGGGCGTGTTCAGGCGCAGATGCCGGAAGCCGCGGCCGCGCAACAGCCGGGCCTTGGGGCAATTGACTCGCTGATGGAACAGGCGGTTGCCAAAGGGAACATCCCTGGCGGCGTGGTGTTGATCGGACACAACGGCAAGGTTGTCTACCGGAAGGCGTTTGGATCGCGGTCGCTAGAGCCCGCGCGCGAGGCTATGACGACGGATACGATCTTCGATTTGGCGTCACTCACCAAGTGCATTGCGACAACTACGTCGGTGATGCAATTGATCTCGGAAGGACGAGTACGGCTGAACGATCCGGTTGGCGCGTATCTGCCGGAGTTCAAGCAGAACGGGAAAGCGGATATTACGGTGCGGGAGCTGCTGACGCATTTCTCGGGTTTGCCTGAGGACCTTGATTTGAAGGCTTCATGGCAAGGGCGAGACGCGGCATTCGCGATGGCGATGCAGTCGAAGCCGAAGTATCAGCCGGGGACACGCTTCCTATACAGCGACATCAATTTTGAGACGCTCGGCTTCATCGTGGAGAAGGTTACGGGCAAGACGCTGGCCGAGTATGCAAGCGAGAACGTGTTTGCGCCGCTGGGGATGAACGAGACTCGATTTGTTCCACCGGCAGCGTGGACGCCGCGCATTGCGCCGACGCAGTACGACGAAGAGGGCAAGATGCTGCGGGGCGTGGTTCATGACCCGACGGCGCGGCGGATGGGCGGAGTGGCGGGGCACGCGGGGCTGTTCTCGACCGCAGACGATCTTGCGAAATATGCGCAGGCTCTGCTGAGTGGAGATAAGATTTTGAGCCGGCTGGCCGTAGAGAAGATGAGTACGCCGCAGCAGCCCGCAACGGCTGCGAGCTTGCGGGGACTGGGATGGGACATCGATTCTCCGTTTGCAAGCAATCGCGGAGAACTGCTGCCGGTGGGGTCGTTCGGGCATACGGGGTTTACAGGGACTTCGCTATGGATCGATCCGGTGACGGATACGTACATTATTATTCTGACGAATGCGGTGCATCCCAACGGTCATGGGTCGGTGGTGTCATTGCGGGCGCACATTGCAACTGCCGTTGTGGGCGCACTTGATTTGACGGTTGACGAGAGCGAGAAGCTGCGGCTTGCACGGATTACCGGATACAACGAATCTCTGATGGCCGAGCGGCGAATACGCGAACGCAATGGCGAGGTAAAAGCGGGGATCGATGTGCTCGAAGCGCATGGATTTCGCGAGCTTCATCTGGATGTGAACCATCCTGTGCGCATTGGCCTGGTAACGAATCAAACGGCTGTCGATGTGCATGGCGAGCGCACGGCCGATGTGCTCGCGCGTGTGCCGGGCTTGAAACTGGCGGCGATCTTCAGTCCGGAGCATGGGGTTGCGGGCGTTCTCGACACGACGCAGATTGGCAACTCAACGGACGCGGCTACCGGAGCGCCGGTTTATAGCGTGTATGGCGGGACGGACGAGAAGAGGCGTCCGACGGCGGAAGAACTTGCCGGTGTGGATGCGCTTGTTTACGACATTCAAGATGTGGGCGTGCGCTTCTACACCTACGAGACGACGCTTGGATATTTTCTTGAAGCGGCGGCGAAGACGGGCAAGGAGATTGTGGTGCTCGATCGCCCGAATCCGATTGGCGGCGAGTATCTGCAGGGACCGATTGCCGACGCGGGGCGCGAATCGTTTGTGAGTTATTGGAAGACGCCGGTGCGGCACGGGATGACGGCAGGTGAGCTGGCGGGGATGTTCAACAGCGAGCGGACGATTAACGCGAAGCTGACCGTGATGAAGATGGAAGGCTGGATGCGCGGGGACTGGTACGACTCGACTGGCATGGCATGGATCAATCCTTCGCCGAATATGCGGAATCTGACTGAAGCCGTGCTGTATCCGGGGCTGGGGATGATTGAGGGGACCAATATATCTGTCGGGCGCGGAACGGATACGCCTTTTGAACTGCTGGGCGCGCCGTGGATTGCGCCGACGGTGCTGGCGCAGTATTTGAATGTGCGCGAGATTGGCGGCGTGCGGTTTGTACCGCTCAGCTTTACGCCGACTGCATCGGTTTATGCGGGACAGAAGTGCGGCGGCGTGAGTGTGATTGTTACCGATCGCGAAGCGCTGGACGCGCCGGAACTGGGACTGGAGATTGCAGCGGCGCTGCAACAGCTTTATCCGAACGAGTATAAGGTGGCTGCGGTGGATGGGCTGATGCGCAGCAAGGCCACATTGGATGCGCTGACGGGGGGCGAAGATCCGCGGAGGATTGCAGAAGACTGGCAGGATGCGCTTGAGAGCTTCAAGAGCCTACGGGCAAAGTATCTGCTGTACTGAGGTGCTGACCGCGTAATTTTGTGGGTCGCAAAGGAGTGTCATCGTATCCCACCCTAGTGTCCTGCCTCTAAAGTTCTTTGTAAAATGAGCGAAAGAACAAAAGCAGATTCTTCGCTCACCACCCCCGAATTGAAAAGCGTTCGGGGCCCCGTTCACTCAGAATGACAGTCTCTGTTTTGTTATGAGTTTCAGAGACAGGACACTAGGCGCAAAAACAAAGACGCGCTGCCCAGAGGGCGCCCAGGTGGCGCACGCAGTTTTGGTTGGTACATGAGGTGTTGCGGGTGAGAACGAGTAGGAACAGAGGCTGGATGAGAGCGTTGGGTGCGCTGGTGCTGATGGGCGCGGCCTGCGCCAATGCGGCGGCGCCGGTGCATCTGGATCGCAAGGGAGAGAAGTGGGCAGCCGCGACACTGCGCAAGATGACGCTCGAAGAGAAGATCGGGCAGATGATCATGGTTTGGGCGCACGTGCAGTTCATGAACGTGGAGAGCCCTGAGTATTTGCAGATGCAGGACGAGATGCGCACGTATCACGTGGGCGGGTTCGGGGTGACGATTGCGGGCGAGGGCGGTGTGCTGACGAAGAGCCAGCCGCTGGAGGCCGCCATGCTGACGAACGAACTGCAAAAGGGTTCGAAGTATCCGCTGCTGTTTGCGGCGGACTTTGAGCGCGGGCTGTCGATGCGGCTTGCGGGGGCGACGGATTTTCCGGCGGCGATGGCGTTTGGGGCGACGGGAGACACGGAGTTGGCTCGCGAGTTCGGCAGAATTTCGGCGCGGGAATCGAGGGCAATCGGAATTCAATGGAACTGGTTTCCGGTAGCGGACGTGAATTCCAACCCTGCCAATCCGATTATCAATACGCGCTCCTTTGGCGCCGATCCGAAGCTGGTGGGCGAGATGGATGCGGCCTACATTGACGGGGCGCGCAGTGCGGGATTGATGACGACGGCGAAACATTTTCCGGGACACGGCGATACGGATACGGATTCGCATCTGGGGCTGGCACGCACGACGGCAAGCGTGGAGCGGCTGAATACGATGGAGCTGGTTCCCTTTCGCGCGGCGATTGCGGCTGGGGTGGACTCGGTGATGATCGGGCACATTTCGGTTCCGGCGATTGAGCCCGATCCGAATCGGCCGGCGAGCATTTCGCGGCTTGTGGTGACGGACCTGTTGAAGAAACAGCTCGGCTTCAAGGGGCTTGTGGTGACGGACGCGCTGGATATGGGCGCGCTGACGCGTGTGTTCTCCGGGACAGCGGCTGAGATTGCTGGCGCCGAGGCGGTTGAGGCGGTACGCGCAGGCAACGATATGGTGATTATTCCCGGGGATCTGGGCGGGGCATACAAGGGACTGATCGACGCCGTGAAGCAAGGCAAGCTGACAGAGGCGCGCATCGACGAGAGCGTGTTGAAGATTCTGCGCATGAAGGCCGAGGTGGGTTTAGAGCGGAATCGATATGTGGATCTGAACGCGGTGGATCACGAAGTTGCGCGGCCGGAGAGCGCGGCGGTTGCACAGAAGATTGCGGACCACGCGGTTACGCTGGCTACGGATGAGAACAAGTTGATTCCGTTGAAGTCGGCAAAGACGGTTGCCGTACTTTTTGCAGATACGGCGCGCGGCAGCGAGGGCGGACGCACGTTTGTTGCCGAGTTGCGCAGGCGGATTCCGGACGCTGAGGTTTTCTATGTGGATGGAATGAACGCCGGCATGGTGTCGAAGAGTGTGCTGGCAGCAGTTGAAAGCGCGGCGAGAGTCGTTGTGGTGGCGGAGTCGGTGCCAAGTCCGAGGCGAACGACAGAAGGACATGCGGGCGGATCAGTGGGGATGGACATGGGGCCCGCGCAGTTGCTGGCAAGCATTGTGAAAAACACTGGGGCCAAGACGGTGGTTGCGGCGTTTGGGAATCCGTATATTGGCTCGGGGGTTGAGGGGATTCAGACCTACGTTTGCACGTTCTCCAACACGCAGGTTTCAGCATTGAGCCTGGTGGCCGCGCTGTTTGGCGAGATACCGATTCACGGGCGCTTGCCGGTGACGATTCCTGGATTGGCGGCTATTGGAACGGGCATCGGCAGGGAATCCGTTACGGCTCGAATGGAGCCGCGGCATAACTGAGTTTTTGGTTGTCGGCGGGCGTAGGATTTATTGCGAGGAAGAAGATGACGATCCTCTTGAGTGGCGGTAGTGATTCTCGATGCTTGTTGCTGGCGAAGAGAGGCAACAGGAAGCCTGGCAAAATGGCGCGCGGTATTCTCTATGGCGGTCTTTTCCTGATGGGGTTGACGACGACGGCGCAGGCGCAGGTGTCTGTAGCTCATGCGGACTTTGTGGTGGCAAAGCCTGTGGCGAATATGTATTCGAAGGCGATGGCGGAGAGCGATGTTGTTTCGCAGGCTCTCTACGGAACGGGCGTGCTTTCGCTGGAGAAGCAAGGGGACTGGTACGACATCCGCACGGCGGATGGATATAAGGGCTGGGTGGTGGCGGCCGATTTGAGGGGACTCGATGGTGGGGAATATGCGCCTGAGGGCCGGTCGGTTCGCGTTACCGGGCTGGACGTGAACGTGTATCGCGAGCCCGATGTGACGCGCCATGCGCCGGTTCTGAAGCTGACGTGGGAGGCGCGGCTGGAATTGAGCGTCGACACAACAAAGAACACCGCGCGGTGGCTTCAGGTAAAGCTCGTGGATGGACAGACGGCCTGGGTGCAGCGGGGCGATGTTAGCGCTGAGACGGCGCCGCTGACGATTGACGCGATGCTTCAACTGGCACGGAAGTTTCTCGGCGTGACGTATACGTGGGGCGGGGTTTCGAGCCTGGGCTACGATTGCTCTGGATTTACGCAGATGCTGGAGAGGCAGCGCGGCATTGTGATGCCCCGCGATGCGGACGTGCAGGCTGCGTGGAGCGGCTTGACCACGGTTGAACGCAAGGATCTGCGGCCGGGAGATTTGCTGTATTTTGGCGGCAGCATTGCAAAGATTACGCATACTGGAATGTATCTCGGCAACGGCGAGTTCATTCACGACACAACGCACGATCATCCCGGCGTGCAGATCAGCCGGCTGGACGACGCACCGTGGACAACGCTGCTGGTAGCGGCGCGAAGAGTGAAGTGATCAGGGAGTGAAGTGATGAATCGGAGAGAGATGTTGAAGATTGCAGGCGCGAGTAGTCTGCTGCCGTTGACGGGATTGGCGGCGCAGGGCGTGGCTTCAGAGGGGAAGACTGAGATTGCATGCAACCTGAAGCGGCTGATGCTGCGGCATACGTGGACGACTACGATGTCGTCAAGCGCGTACAGAGACACAGTGCAGTTCCAGTACAAGCGGGACGGGATTACCGGTTTTGGCGAAGGGGCGCCGATCATTCGCTACAAGGAGTTTCCCGAGCAGGCGATGAAGGCGATTGAAGCGATTGCCGGGAAGATCGAGGCTGGCGATCCACGCATGTACCGGAAGTTTTTGACGCAGGTGCGCGGCGCTCTTGGCGAGCACGAACATGCAGCGATGGCGGCCGTCGATATCGCGGTGTTCGATTGGATTGGCAAGAGGCTGGGCGTGCCGCTGTACGAATTTCTCGGACTCGATCCGGCGGCCGCGCCGGTTACGGATTTCTCGATTGGCATCGATACGCCGGAGATTACGCGGCAGAAGACGCGCGAGGCTGCGGATTTTCCGGTGCTGAAGGTGAAGGTGGGCCTGAAGACCGACGAGGAGACGATCGAGGCGGTTCGCAGCGTGACGAAGAAGCCGATTCGCGTGGATGCAAATGAAGGCTGGACCGATAAAGAAGAGGCCATTCGCAAGATCAACTGGCTGGAGACGCAGGGCATTGAGTACGTGGAACAGCCCATGCCGGCGCACATGATTGAAGAGACGAAGTACGTGCGCAGCAAGGTGCATTTGCCGATCTATGCCGACGAGGCTTGCACGGATGTGACGATGATTCCGCGGCTGACGGAGGCCTATGACGGAATCAATGTGAAGCTGGACAAGTCGGGCGGGATTCTGGAAGCACTGCGATGGATTGAGGTGGCGCGCGCGGTGAACCTGAAGGTGATGCTTGGCTGCATGGTTTCAAGTTCGTGCACGGTGACGGCGGCGGCGCACCTGTCGCCGCTGGTGGATCATGTGGATCTGGATGGCAACCTGCTGGTGGCGAACGATCCCTGGCTGGGCGTGCGGGTGCAGAAGGGCAAACTGCTGCTGCCTAAGGGGCCTGGGCTGGGATTGACGGCGCGGGCGAGCTAGGGAAACCGGCTTAACCTTTCAATTGAGGTTTTACAATATCCATTGCATCGGGCGATGCGCGGATGAGCGCCTTCTTTTATAGTTGTTGCAGTTGCGCCTGCGGTTTCATTTGCTGGTCCAAGGTCTCTGACCGCATGATTGCACAGGTTGCGATGGAGTGCATACTATCCCAGCCTAGGCGCAAAAACAAAAAGCGCGCCGAGGATGGGGCACCCAGTTTTGTTTCAGACGCAAGGACGATTTTTTCAAGAGATTACAGGACGAGAGGGATAGAAAAATGCCGGCATCGGAAACCAAAGTTGTGAAGAGCAAGGCGGTGAAACCGTTGACTACGTTGAAGGCCTGGAAGGCTTTGAAGGCCCATCACAAGCAGGTTGGCGCGGCGCACCTGCGCGATCTGTTTGCGGCTGACCCGAAGCGCGGGGAGAGGCTGACGGTTGAGGCTTTGGGGCTGTTTCTCGACTACTCGAAGAATCGCGTTACGGACGAGACGATGAAGCTGCTGGTGGAGCTGGCGCGGGAGTCTGGACTGCAGTCGCATATCGATGCGATGTTTCGTGGCGACAAGATCAATGTGACGGAGGGGCGTGCGGTGCTGCATGTGGCGTTGCGTGCACCGAAGGGCGCAAGCATTGTTTTCGACGGCCAGAACGTGGTGCCGGAAGTTCATGCCGTACTGGACAGGATGGCAGCGTTCAGCGATCGCGTGCGCAGCGGCGAGTGGAAGGGGCACACCGGAAAGCGGATTCGCAACGTGATCAATATCGGCATCGGCGGCTCGGATCTGGGGCCGGTGATGGCGTACGAGGCGCTGAAACACTACAGCGATCGGAACCTGACCTTCCGGTTCGTCTCGAACGTGGACGACACGGACTTTGCGGAAGCGGTTGTGGATCTGGATCCGGCGGAGACTCTGTTTATTGTTTCTTCGAAGACCTTTACGACGCTGGAGACGATCACGAATGCGCAATCGGCGCGGGCCTGGCTGGTGAAGGGCTTGGGCGGCGACGAGAGCTCAGTGGCGAAACACTTTGTGGCGGTGTCGACGAACGCCGAGGGCGTGAGCAAGTTCGGCATCGACACGGCGAACATGTTCGAGTTCTGGGACTGGGTTGGCGGACGCTATTCGATGGACTCGGCGATCGGCCTGGCGACGATGCTGGCGATTGGGCCGGAGAACTTCCGCGCGATGCTGGACGGGTTTCACCAGATGGACGAGCACTTCAGGACGACGCCGTTTGAGCGCAACCTGCCGGTGCTGCTGGGGCTGCTGGGGCTTTGGTACACGGACTTTTTCGGCGCGCAGACGATGGCGGTGTTGCCATACGAGCAATATCTGAAACGGTTCCCTGCCTACCTGCAACAGTTGACGATGGAGAGCAACGGAAAGCATGTGACCATCGCCGGGAAAGAAGTGAATTACGACACTAGTCAAATCTATTGGGGCGAGCCGGGCACGAACGGGCAGCACTCGTTCTATCAATTGATTCACCAGGGAACGAGACTGATTCCGTGCGACTTTATCGCGTTCGGCAAATCGCTGAACCCGATTGGGCGGCACCACGACATGCTTCTGGCCAATGTGCTGGCGCAGAGCGAGGCGCTGGCATTCGGCAAGACGCTGGAGCAGGTGAAGGCGGAAGGCACGGCGGATTGGCTGGCGCCGCATCGCGTGTTTGAGGGCAACCGGCCATCGAATACGATCCTAGCGGAGAGTCTTACGCCGGGGATTCTGGGCAAGCTGATTGCGCTCTACGAACACTGTGTTTTCACGCAAGGGATTCTGTGGCAGATCAACTCGTTTGACCAGTGGGGCGTGGAACTGGGCAAGGTGCTGGCGCAGAGGATCATTCCGGAACTTGAAAGCGGGGCTGAGCCGGCTCTGGCGCACGATACCTCGACGAATAACCTGATCCGCCACTATCGCAAGCTCAAGGGCGGGGCGTGAGCACGAGCGACTGACGCAATAGCCGTGTTGGTTCATCTGTTCCGATTGCAGAGAGTTGCGCGACTGTGCAAGACTGCGGGCGGAGACGAACATGGCCAATCGATGGATTGTTTTTGCAGGGTTGATGGTATGCGCGGCGAGCGTTTGGGCGCAGGAGGCCGTGGTGTTGCCCGCGGTGCCAACGGCAACAGGGCAGGCGGGAGAGACGTTCCGCTTTGTTTCTGATGGACCGAGAGGGGCGGGCTGGTCGCGGCCCGACGAGATTGCGCGTAAGTACATTCACGAAGAACTGCCGGCGCTGTTTGAACGGACGATTGCGCTGGACACGGAAGTGCCGGCACGGACAACGCTGCGCTGGATTTTCACGGGGCCACATGCGGGTTTTACGGTGGAACTTGGATCGAGCAAGGTCCGCATAACGGAACGGTATTACGATTCGATGGGGCTCAGCGAGGGGCAAGGCAGCTATCCCGAAAAGAATGTTCTGGACGAAGTGCGGCAATTTACTGGGCAGGCGCGCACGCTGACCGTGATTGCGGACGCGCACTTGTCAGTGCGTGTGCTGGTGAACGGACTTGAAGTGCTGACTGCTCCGATGTTGTTCGACGTGACGCGACAGCAACTAATTTATGCGGCGCCACGGACCGGGCACGACGTGGTGGAAGGCAGGTTGCTGAAGCCGCAGGTGAAGGCGGCGGCTGTGACGATCAAGGCCGGCGAGAAGCACCAGACGATGCTTGGATTTGGCGGGAGCCCGAGCATAACAGCGTATGCGGAGCTGAGCGAGGCGGGAAAAAGCGAGTATTGGCGGATGCTGAAGCGCTATAACCTTCTTGTTTCGCGCGAGTATCCGATGGGGACTGAGCTGAAGCCGGACTTGAGCAATATGGAAGAGTTGGCCGACGCAACGCCGCACTATTACGGAGACAACTTTCCGAACAGCGAGGTATCGAGCTTCGAGTACAACAAGCATGTTGTGGATATGGGCGGAGACGTGATTTACGAACTGTGGGCGCTGCCGCCGTGGGCCACCGTGGACTACTCTGGGGCAAAAGTTGTGGATACGTGGAACAAACAGGTGAAGCGCGCGGCGAATCCAGAGGAATATGCGCGGATTGTGGTGGGGTTCTGCAAGAAGGAGAAGGAGCGGACGGGAGCGGCGCCGCTGATTGTGGGCGTTGAGAACGAGGTGGATCAGCCGCCGGCGGTGTTTGCTGCGATGACGTTGGCGATGAGGCGGGAGTTGGATAAGGCGGGATTCGCGCAGACGAAGATCCACATGGCCGATGCAAGCTACATGTTTTTGGGAGTGGAACGGACCAAGGCGCTGCACCAGGATGCGGATGCGTGGAAGGCGATCGACTATACGGCGGCGCATGAATATGACTTTCAGGAATTCATGGCCAATCCCGATCTTTATGACGCGCGGCTGCGGGCCATGCACGATGCGAGCGCGGGGAAGGATTTTCTGGCGACAGAGATTTGTCTCAACGATCCGCATTATCAGGAGCCGTCGTATCGGATTGCGCTGGCTGCGGCGCAACTCTACCACAAAAACCTGACGGAATTAGACGCAGTAGGGCTGCTGTATTGCTGGATGCTGCTCGATGTGGAGCAGCCGACCTTTGGCGGATCGCGGTCGCTGATGGTTCCGGACAGGACGCAGGGGTGGGTTCCTGTGGCGTCGAGTTTTGAGCTGCGGGTTATGGGGGCGTTCAGCCGGCACGTCTTGAAGGGTATGCAGCGTGTGGGAGTTGAGACCGCTGACAGAGATCTTTTGGCAACAGCATTTATGGAGGGCAAGAACGAAACGCTGGTGATGGTGAATCGAGGGACGGTGGCGTTGAAGGTCGCTGTTGCCGGGGGTTCCAAGCCATGGGCGGAGATGGAGCGGACGGGGATCGAGGAAGCAAATGCGGTCTCGACCGTGCCAGCAGAACTGGTGGTGGCTCCGGGGGAGATCGTTGTGCTGTCAACCGTGGCGGCGGAGAAGTGATGCGACAACAAGCTGCCGGCGCGGCGATTGCTCTCACCGCCGACGGGGCTAAAGCAAAGAATGGTTGAAGTGGAGTCACGATGAAACGCAGAACTTTTATAAGAGACGCCGGATTGACGGTTTCATCTTCATGCCTGTTTCCTCGATTGTTATTGGCAGAGAATCAGAAGCACGCATTGCAGGGAACGCTGACTGTGGATGAGCGAACAAAGCTCGCCACGGTGCCGGTGGACTTTACGGGGTTGAGTTACGAGTCAGCGCAACTGGCGAACCCTGCATTTTTTTCCAGCGAAAATGCTGCGCTGATTGCGCTCTTCCGCGAATTGGGCACTGAGGGAGTGCTACGGCTTGGCGGGGGAACAAGCGAGTTTACGGCATTTACAACCGAGACGCAGGCAGGGCCTCCACCGTTTGATGCAGTGGGACCCGACACCAGCAAGAACGTGAAAGGCGACACGCCGATTACGCCGCAGAGCCTGCGCAATCTGTGTGCATTTTTGGATGTGACGGGTTGGCGCTGTCTTTATGGGTTGGACCTGGGCCGCGGAACGGTTGAACGGGCGGCGGAAGAGGCGTTTTATGCCTACAGTATTCTCGGTTCGCGGCTGATTGCGTTTCAACTTGGCAATGAACCGGATGCATGGCGGACTCGTTACCGGCCTGCGAGTTGGAGTTACGCGGACTATTGGAAAGAGTGGATGGTTGCACGGACGGCGGTGCTGGCGCGAGTTCCTGCGGCCAAGTTTGCCGGACCCGATGTTTCCAACAAGATGGTCTACGTAACCGGATTCGCTGAGGACGTGAAGAAGAGCGGCTCCGCGATTGCGATGTTGACTTCGCACTACTACGCCATGGGGCCGGCGGGTGCGAAAGGCGTGACGATGGACCGACTGCTGTCGCCCGACTCTAAACTTGAGCGCGATCTAAAGATAGCGATGGACGCAGCGCGGGGCGCTGGAGTGCCTTACCGCATGAGCGAAGGCAATTCCTGTTGGAATGGCGGACAGGAAGGCGTGAGCGATACGCTGGCCAGCGCGCTGTGGGTTGTGGATATGATGCTGGACTTTGCCTCTTACGGGTGTGCCGGGGTGAATCTGCACGGAGGCGGGAACGGATTCTATACGCCGATTGCCGGGAGCGTGGAGAAGGGATTTGTGCGGCGTCCGGAGTACTTCGGCATGAAGCTGGCAAATGAATTTGCAGGGGCGACGATGGTGGTATCAACGCTCGAATGTACGAGTGACCGGGTACGCGTGTATGCGGGCCGGAAGAATGCACGCTTGCTGGTGGTTGCGATCAACAAGACGGATCAGGCGGTGGCGATCGAGACGCCGATACGTCATGCGCACGAACAGTGGCTGCTGGCAGGACCCGCAATTGACGCAAAGCAGGGTGTAACGCTGACAAAAGGCCGCGGCTTGAATTTGCGGGATGGAGTTTTGCACGTGGGGCCGTACAGCGCGGTTCTGGTGAAGGCTTAGGCCAGGGCGGTTTCAGGAATTGTGTAGAGGAATGATCATTCCCTCAGGGGCTAAAGCCCAACTCATTTTGCAGGGTTTGTGTACGGGCTGAAGCCCGTACCCTTCAAAGCTGCGCTGCACCAATAGTGAAAGCGCTCTAATTGAATATAAAAAGCCGAGGGAGCGCGGTCGCGCTCCCTCGGCTTTGACGTGATTAAAACACTAAGTGCGCGCCCACCTGGAACTGACGGGCGGTGGTGCCTGTGTAGGTGTACCCGCCGTTGCCGATCTTGCCAAAGAGGGTCGATGTTGGGCTGACAACCGGTGTATTGTACTGCGGCCGGTTGAGTACGTTGAAGGCATCCAGGCGCAGCTCGAGCTTGACGTTTTCCCACGCGGTGATGTCCTTCTGCACATTTCCATCCCAGTTGCTGGTGTAGTCCTGGCGCATCAGGTATGCAGGGAAGGTGCGGTAGTTATACGAGTTGGGTTGGACACTGGGATTGTAGGGATTGCTCGTTGAAACGTTGGTGGGATCGTTATTGCAAGTGGTCCCGCCGTTCGTGCAGGTGCGGGTGTCGAACACTGCGGTGTTGAATACGGGAGTGCCGTTGATTACATCGGCGGTGCTATGCTGCTTGTTTTGGAAGTCTTTCCAGCCGCTTCCCGTGTAGATCGCGTTGCCCCAGGAAATCGGCGAACCGGAAAGGAACTGGTAAATAAGGGAGATCTGCCAACCGCCTATGGCGCCATCAAGAATGCGATTGTCGTTGGCGAAGAATTGCCGTCCGCGCCCAATTGGTAGTTGATAGGTTCCGTAGCCTGAAAAATGGAAGGGAAAGTCTGAACTGGTCTCACCGTAGTTGAGCACATCGCCAGGGTTCAATTGGTTGAAAGTTCCCAGCGACCTGGACCACTCAAAGACTCCGTTCACCGTCAATCCGTGCCCCATTGTTTTGGCGACGCGCGCATTCAATGCATTGTAGTCCCCCTCCTGTCCAGGGTTCAGCTGCGATGTCACTGAAGCGTATTCGGGGGTGGACATGAGGAACTGACTGGGCGCCATCAGGCTGGCTGTGGCAAAGCTTCCGGTGATTCCCGCAACGCCCTTTAGCGGATTTGCAATGTTGGTTGTCGCCGGCCCTCCGTTCTTAAATGTTGCTCCACTCATCTTGTTATTAACAGCAACGTCATAGTACGGCGAGCGGCTCAGGTACGGCAGCAGCGGGATGGCATCAACCGCATTGCTGTAGGAGAGATGCACTTGGTGGTTTTCAATGTAGCCAAGGTCAATCAGGATGGTCTTGCCGATCTGGTACTGAACATCCAGGCTGAGACGCTCCGCATAGGGAACTTTGATGGTCGGCGAGTAATACACCATCTTGGCGCCTAGATTTGTGTTTATTCCAAGGCTATTGCCGGTGGGCAGCAGGATAGGATTCACAGCCGGCGCGGTCGACGAAGTTGGGAACGGATCGGCGAGTGTGTTGTTGGTCAGCCCACCGGTGACGGTCCTCACGTAGGCCGTGGTAGCCGAATAGCCATAGGCCTGGCCTTGGTTGTAGTCGTTGAATGGGTTCGAGAAGATGCCGAATCCGAGGCGGACCACAGCTTTTTCATGCAGGAAATCTGGCGACCAAGTGATGCCGAGGCGCGGATTGTAGTAAACAGGTGGCACGTGGTACGCATATCGATTGCTCGACGAGGCATAGGTTGCGCCACCAGTGGGTAGGAACGAAGCCGCGGCCAGCAGCGGACTCGGGCTCTTGGCGTAGTTCGCCTCCGCAGCCGCCGTCGCTTCGTTAACAGTATTGGGATTGAAGCCGTTCACCATCCGGTTCTGGCTCTCGTTTACGGGGAGCTCATGTTCGAGGCGTATACCGATGCTGACGGTCAGGTTTGGCTTCGCCTTCCAGTCATCCTGCACAAAGAAGGCATTAAGGAAGCTGTTGTACTGGAACGGCGCGGCGATGTCTTCCTCACCGCTGGTCGGGATGCCGAGCATGAAGAGCGCGAACGAACTACCGAAATAGGCTGGGTTGGAGGTGCTGGTCGCAGAAACGGGATTGCCCGCCGTGTTGGCGAAGGTGAAATATGCGTTGGCGTAACTGGGCGTGAGATAGGAGCCTTTATAAGCACGAAGATCGATGCCGCCCAGAATTGTATGGGACTTGAATATCTTGGTCACGGTCGAAAACAACTGAATCGTATCGAAATTCTCAAACGACCCCGGCTGACTGCTGTAGCTGAGCGGGCTAGTTTGGTCGGTGAAGTTAATCCGTGGGATCGCGAGGGTCGTGGAATTCTGTGCCAGGTATCCTGGGAATCCAAATGAAGTCGGGCTGGTGCCACTACTCGTGATAGCGTTGGCGTTGTCATAGCGCGTGACGCTGCCGCGTGTGTCGAGGAAGAGTGTTGGCGAGAACGTGTGGATTTCCTCGATCAGGCCGCCGGCCATGATTTGGTCGGTAACTGTGCCGGACAGGGCATTATGGAAATAGTTGCTGGCGGAATTGAGATAGCGGCTCCGGTGGGCCTCGCCGAAGAGTTTGTCTTTGGAACCCAGGTTGTAGTCGATGCGCCCCATGTGGGAGCGGTAGTCCTGGACCGTGGGCGTGTAAGTGAAGTAGTTGTTCTGGCCGTCGGCGGTTGTTGTGGTGCCGGTGTAATTGGGCAGCGGAACCAGCTTGAAATATGCTTGCGCGATCGGGCTCACCGACAAACCGGCGTTCGAGAAGATGTTGCCCGGAATCGCCGTTCTTGAGTTGTTGGTTATCGTTCCGGTAGCGGAATTTGGATTGTAGAGTTGGTAGTTCTTTGAGGAACTGTTGAGCGCCAACAGCGCGGAAAAATCGCCACTGCGCTCCGCCTGGGTGGGAACGCTACCGATGGTCTGCGCCGGAGTCGGCTGGCCGCGATAAGTCTCATACGCGTAGAAGAAGAACAGCTTGTTGCGGCCGTTAAAGACCTTCGGAATCCATATAGGGCCGCCGATCGAGCCACCAAACTGGTTGTTATGCGTAGGCGGCGTAGCGCTACTTCCCACCTTTTGTGCCCATGGGAGTGCCGTCATCCAACTACAGTTGTTTGCTGAACGGCTGACAAAATTTCCGCTCAGGCCGGAGCAGCCTGAATCCTGGTAACTCCATCTCGCCGAACCGTGAAATTGGTTGGTGCCGCTTTTGGTCGTAATGTTGACCGTTCCACCCGAAGTGTCACCGTAGGTCACATTCGCGCCGAAGACGTCCACGCGAACCTCGTTCACGGAGTCGAGTTGCGGGCTGAAGGCCGAATAGCGGCCGCTGTCCTGCATGTTCGGAACGCCGTTGAGCAGGAGTTCATTCGACGCGGAGTTGCCGCCGCCGAGCGAGAAATCGTCGACGGTCTGATTGCCCATGGGGGTAGCGCCACCAAGGGCGTGCTTGGCTTTGGACACTGTGCCGTATTCAATACGCGCGAAACCGAGCGGCGATCCGCCGGCGGTGGGCAGATCTTCCACCTGGTCGGTGGTCAACACCTGGCCCGTGGAGGCATCGGCCAGGTCGATGAGAGGTGCGGCCGCGGTGACGGTGACGACTTCAGATGCGGAGCCCATGGTGAGCTTGATGTTGATGGTGGCGTTTTCCTGGGTGTGGACCTGAATGCCGGACCTGACGAAGCTCTTGAAGCCAGGAGCATCAACTGTGACGGAATATCCGCCTGGCATCAGCCCGGGGGCGGTATAGAAACCTTCGTCCGTGGTGGAGACATTGGCGACGGCGCCGGTATCGGCGTTGGTGACGGTGACGGCGACATGGGGCAGGACACCCCCATTCGGATCTGTCACTTGGCCCGTGATGGAACCGCGGGAATTTTGCGCGTAGGCGCATGTGCCTATCAAGACGAGGAGAAAAACTACGAAGCGCTTCATGGATAGCCCCCTGCTTCAAGCAAAAGAATCACACAATATTCTGAGCGTCAATAACGGTAGCGAAGGGAATCTAAGGGTGTCAAGCATTTTTTGAAAGACAATCTCACAAATGAAAGTTATTGTTAATAATGTAGAGAAACGGAGGGTTTACCTCAAATTAGGGCGGCTTGCCGAGGCTTTAATGGACAGAGAGACCCGCAATGCGGAATCGCCGTCCAGATGGCAAGACCATCCCGAGGCTTGATGGTTGGGCTGAATGAGGCTATTGCTAGCAGCGGTTTCGATTCAAGTGGTGACCCTTAAAGATCATGCGAGGTGGCATTTTCTTGAGAAAAATGACCCTTGGCGTCTACGTTTCAGTAAAGGGCAGAATCGAAACCGCTGTAGCCGCTGCCTGGCAAGAGGCATGGGGGAGAGGCGTCTGGAGTGGAATGCGCAGAGAGAGGCAGCGAGTCAACAGCGACCACGGTATTTTGCCGTAATGCGGATCGCGGCTTCCAGCACAGGCCCTTGAGTTTCTGCCTGCCTCTGCGGGGTCAGGCGGGCAAGAGAGGATGAGGGCATTGTGCGTGACCATTCTCTATGGACAAAGACAGGTTTGACAGTCTCGCCGATGGCCTATAGAAGGGTGTTGCCTGGGATGTTGGAACTGCCTTCCATCCTCATCATTCGTCAGCGGAATCGAACGGACAAACTCTATTTGGTAAATTGCATCCAGAAAAGGCCTGAATTGAAGACATTGAAGACGAACGCACGGACGAGCAGAGGGACGATTTCGCGCTTACTGGTTTGGGGGGCGGTAATGGCGCTGGGGACTGCGGCTTACGGCGCCGAGGTGAAGGTGGTTACGGCGAAGGGTGCGACTGCCCGCGAATTGTACGGAGCGGAGAAGTTGCGCGCGGCGCTGGCGGGGTTGAAGACGGCTCCGGCGGGTGCTCGGGTTTTTGCCGGGTTGAGGACTGCGCCTGAGATTGAACGCCTGGATGTTCCTGAATTTTGGCCGCAGGCGAAAGAAGCGTTCCTGATCAAGCAGGTGGGACGGACGTGGGTGGTTGCAGGGAGCGATGCTTCCGGAGTGTTGTATGGGGAAATGGAGTTGGCGACGCGGGTGAAGGCGGGTGGGGTTTTGCCCGAGGGGATCGACGACATGGAGCACCCGGCGCTGAAGCTGCGCGGAGCCTGCATTGGAATGCAGAAGACGGAGATTACCTACGACGACGCGGAGTACGACTACCCGTATACGCCGAAGGACTTTCCTTTTTTCTATGACAAAGCGGAGTGGACGAAGTACCTGGACATGTTGGCCGCGGAGCGCTACAACACGCTCTACCTTTGGAACGGACACCCGTTCACGAGCCTGCTGAAACTGCCGAAGTATCCAGAGGCGCAGGAGTTGCCGACGGCGCAGTTGGAACAGAACATTGCAATGTTCAAGTGGCTTACGGCCGAGGCGGACAAGCGCGGAATCTGGGTTCTGCAGGGGTTCTATAACATTCACTTGTCTCATGCATTTGCGCGGGCGCATAAGATGCCGTATCACCTGGCGGCTCCGAATGCGGAGGCGAGCGCGTATACGCGGTATGCGATTTCGGAGTTTGTGCGCGAGTATCCTCATGCCGGACTGATGATGACGCTGGGCGAGGCGCTTTCTCCGCACTACGGGGCGGAGTGGCTGACGCAAACGATTATTCCCGGAGTGAAGGACGGTCTGAAGGAGTTGGGGTCGACCGTTGAGCCGCCCATTGTGGTGCGCGCGCATGCAACAGATATCGATGAGGTGATGAAAGAAGTGAAGCCGGTCTACTCAAACATCGACACAATGTTCAAGTGGAACGGCGAGTCGCTGACGTGGACGAATGTGCGAGGGCCGGTGCGAGACCGCTTCAAGATGCTGGCCGAGAACTCGAATGTGGCGATTGCGAATGTGCATTTGCTGTCGAATCTGGAGCCGTTCCGGTGGGGCGATCCGGACTTTGTGCGGGAGACGCTGAGCAACTTTCAACGCGTTGGAATTGAGGGGCTGCATTTGTATCCGCTGCGGTATTGGGAGTGGCCGGTAGCGGGCGACTCGACCAATCCTATGCTTAAACAAACTGACCGCGACTGGATCTGGTTTGAGGCGTGGGGGCGATATGCGTGGAATCCGAACCGCGACGCGGAGAAGGAGCACGCGTACTGGGCAGCGCGTTTTGCGGAGAAGTATGGCTCGAAAGAGGCGGGCGAGAAGTTGCTGGAGGCATATACGCTGGCCGGACCTTGCCAGCCGCGGTTGCTTCCGCGCATCGGAATTACGGAGGGAAACAGACAGGCGTTCGCGCTAGGCATGACGATGCCGCAACTGATCGACGCGGCGCGGTTCAATCCGGCGGTGACGCTTTGGACGGGCGATGGGCCGGCGGGCGAACGGCTGAATGACTACGTCGCCGAGGAAGCGAAGAAGCTGCCGCACCACGGCGAGACGCCTGTGGGCGTGAGCGATGAAATGACGGCGGCAGCGCAAAAGGCGCTGGCGGCGGCCGAGGCGGCTGGGCCATTCGTCAGCACTAACAAGGATGAGTATGCGCGGGTGGTGAACGACATGCGCGCGATTTCGCTGCTGATGCAGTTCTACAACGCGAAGACCAAGGCGGCGGTGGAGACGATGCTGTACGGGTATGACCGCGATGCGGCGCATTTGCAGAAGGCCGAAGCGCTGCTGGCAGAGAGCGTGGAGCGGTTCCGCGCGCTGACGGCAGTGGCGGGGCCGGCGTATCGGACGGCAACCAGCATGGAGACGACGCAGCGGCAGATACCGTTTCGCGGCGGGATGAATCAGTTTCCAAACTGGCAGCAATGCCTGCCGATGTATGAAAAAGAACTGGCGATGTTCAGGCAGCGGCTTGCGCAGTTGAGTGCGGGCGCGGCGACGAGTGAAACCAAGACCGTGGGACCGCTGGCGCAGGTTGAGTTTGCTCTGAAGCCGGGCGCGGGTGAGGTGTTTGCTGTGGAGAAGGGCGCAAAGCTCTTCATGGATGGCAATGCGACGATTACGGATGTTGCGCCGGAACTGGAAGGGCTGAGGGGAATCAGAATCTCTCCGGCAGCGGGCGGAACGCTGCACTTTGAGTTGTCGAAGCCGGCGCAGATTCTGGTGGGCTTCCAAAAGAATGCGTCGAGAAAGAACTCTGTGCTCGATCCTGAGACGGAACAGTGGAATCTGCTGCTGCTGAATGCGGTGAGCGCGGGGAAGATGCCCGCGATGGCGGTGTGGGCCAAGCCGCTGCCGGCGGGCATGAACGATCTCGACCTGGGGAAAGGGCCGTACGTGGTGTTGGGATTTATTCCTGAGGATTTGCATGTGGCTCCGCATGTGAATTTTGCGGCAGCGGGCAGCGATGGTGGGGCTGCGAATCTTGACTGGCTTTTCGAGTAGGGCACCAGGTCTCTGATCGCATGATTTCGTACTTTGAGTTCATGCGATCCCAGGTCCCAGAATCGGGATCTCCACCCCAAGGACGAAGACCTGTCCTTGGGGACCCCAGACCTGGGGCACCCAATGTTGCGTGAATACGCGAGGAGAAACTTCTCTAGTTTTCGGGCGGCGGGGCGGATTCCGGTAGAGGTGGATCGTGGCGCGCGAGCAGACAGGCGGCTTCTTCATTTGTGATTATGAGGAAGCTGCCGTGTTTCGAGTTGGCGGGCAGTGAGATTTCCGCGGTGATGTCGTCCCAGTGCTTCCAGTCGGTGGTGGCAACAGCCTCATAGCGGGCGCGCGGGGCGCGGTAGTGGTCGTAGAAGACGATATATCGATTGCCGACCTGAATCGCCGATGGGCCTTCGGACCAGCTCTCGTTGATGGGGCCGGAGATGTCGGTCCATGGGCCTTCCAATGTTGGGCCGGTGGCGACACGCTCCTGGAAGGTGAGCGGGTCCAGCGACTGCTGTTTGAAGATGAGGCGGTAGGGACCGGCCGCAGCGTGGAAGATGGTGGCGTCGATGACGACATAGCCAGGATCGAAGAAGACGGACGGCTTGGAGAAGGTGTCGAAGTCCGGAGTGAGCGACGACCAGATGCGATGGCCGGTCTCGGAATCCTTCATGGAACTTGACCAGATGATGAGCCACTTCGATTGCGCACGATCCCAATAGATTTCAGGCGCCCAGACGTTGTTGGTCTGGGGAAAGTCCTGCATGATGGGAACCTGCTTTTGCGCGGACCATGTGAGCAGGTCGGGCGAGGACGCGTAGCCGAGTGAGTTGCCGCGCCAGTTCCATGTCCAGACCATGTGGAAGCGGTTGTCGGGGCCGCGCGTGAGGTAGACGTCGCGCATGAGTTCGTCCGGCTGCGCGGGCACAACCCAGGGCTGGCCGCCGTTGAGTGGCGTGTAGTGAATGCCGTCACGGCTGAGGGCAAGGTAAATGCCCTGGTTGGCGGGTTCTTTGAAGTAGGCGAAGAGATACGCGGTGTTGCTATCCCTGGTCCCAAAATCGGGACCTCCACCCCAAGGACGAAGACCTGTCCTTGGGGACCCCGAACCAGGGGCACCCGGTTGCTGACTTAAAGATGGAACGGCGCAGGCGGCGATCAAGAGCGCCGCGGCGAAAGTGTGGAGCATGATTTTCATCGACACTTTCATTTTCCATCACTGAAGTTTGCGTCGAGGAGCGTTTTGCCGCGCCAGTGAGATTCGGATGTTTGCTTGCCGGCGGCATCGAAGTTGCGCCACGTCCATGTTCCATCCGCAGCATAGGTCTTCTGCCAGAGCTTGGAGGCATCGGTACGATAGAAGATTTCGTCGCCGATTTTATTGCCTGCGTGGAAGGTCGCAACCCACTGCTTTGCGCCGGTTTCGTAAAAGAGAGTCTGCTGACCTTCGAGGAGAATGCGGCCATCGCTGGCGCGTCCGGCCGACCATGCGGCTTTGAGTTTTCCGTTGGGCCAGTTCTCGCGGTGAGTGATGACGCTGGAGATGGTGAGGGGTTCAGATGCTGCGGTTGAGTCGGGATCCGATGGATCGAGTGCCCAGGCTTCGTTCAACTCGATCTCGTAGTTGACGGTGTTTTTTGAGGAGACGATGTGGATCACGCCGTCGGGGTCCTGGGTTGCGGTCACGTAGCCAACGGTGAGGATGTTGGCGGGCAGGCGCTTCTGCTTCCACGTCTTGCCGTCGTCGTCGGAAAGGGCAACGTAGGCTCCGTCTTTGTGGATGTGCTTTTCGCGGTTGGGATTGTAGTCGGCCACAAAGAAGAGACGGCCGGAGGCAAGACGGATCACGCTGGGGCGCTCGCCGCTGGTGAGCGGGTCGAAGGGAGTCTTGGATTTCTTCCAGGTTTTGCCGCCGTCGGAGCTGGTGGCCAGCGGCATGCGGCCCTCGATGCTGGAGTTTTTTCCGCCGAAGCCGAGGATTTCGCCATTGTTTGCGAGGACGATTGTGGTGTGGCGGCCAGCGGTGCGTCCACCTGTGTCGTACCAGGTTTTGCCTTCGTCGTGCGTCGCCCAGACGGCCGAGATGGAACCGTTGCCGTCGTCATCGCGACCGGTGGAGTCGGTGGGGATGAGGATTGTGCCGTCGCTGGCGCGGACGATGGAGTTGATAGGCTGCGAGACGTAGCGGCCGATGGGCGCGGTGAAGCGAGGAAATTGAATAGGCGCCCAGGTAACGCCGTTGTCGCTTGATGTGGTGAAGGCAAAGGGCGGCGCGCCAATGAGACGGGGGAATCCCCAGAAGAGCCAGAGGTATCCGCGATCGTTCCAGAAGACGGGAGCGGCACAGGCGGCATCGGCAAATGCAGGCCACGGCTCAGGCATGTCCCAGTCTTCGGCGCCCGCGCGGCGGCGCATGATGAGGACAGTCTGGTCGGGATCGTCTTCCTTGTTGGGCGTGTTGTAGTAGGCGGCGAGGAGGTCTCCGTTGGCGAGCACCTGGATGGCGGAGTTGTGATAGTTGATGCCGAGTCCGGGCGCTAGGCCGAGGCGCCAACCCACCTCTGGCATGGATTTGCCGTTGAGGTTGGGGAAGAGTTCATGGATGTGGTAGAAGGGCTTCGACGAATCGGGTCCGAGATTGATGGAGACGGGCGTTTGCTTGACCGCGGTCTGAAAGAAGAAGTGCGGATCGGGCGAGGGATGAGGCGCAGGCGGCGGCGCCTGGACTACGCGGAAGCCGATGTTGCCTTCTGCCGACGTATAACTCGGAGCGATGCTGGCGCGGTTTGCGGAGCGCGCGAAGTAAGGGGCCGCGGCTGGGTAGCTTTCGCCCGGCTTGGATTTACGGAAGTCGAGTCCGCCGCCGCGAACGACGCGAAAGTCTCCATGAAGCGGGCCGGTGGGATCGGTTTGCGGGCCGCTTGTGTAGGGCGCGTACCAGTCGGCAACCCACTCAGGCGTGCCTTCGCCGATGACGACTCCCCAGGGGTTTGCCTGCCCTGGCGCTGGGGGTGTGTCGCCGGTGAAGAATGGGGTTTGATGACCGGCACGGGCCGCGTATTCCCACTCGGCTTCCGTGGGCAAACGATACGTCTTGCCCTCCTTTTTCGAGAGCCATGCGCAGAAGGCGACGGCCTGTTGGTAGCTGATGCCTGCGGCGTAATGCGGATAGGCTGCGACCGGTTTGTAGGTTGGGTCGAACTGCTGAAATTCGGCGACGGTGATGAGATGCGTGGCGATTTGGAAGCCATGCGTGAGGGTGACCTTGTGCGCGGGGAGTTCGTAGAAGTCGCCATGAATGGGCCGGTTCGACATGACGCCGAAGCCATTGACGACGGCGTTCGAAAGCGGCTGAGCGTCAGCACCCATGATGAATGTGCCGGGGGGGATCCGCGCGAGGTCAATGGCGGCTGGAGTCTGCGCGGCGAGCGGCACGGCCAGAGTAAGGGCGGCGGCAAAAACGGCGAATCGAAGCACGATGGGTTTCTCCTTCAGGCGGCAGTGCAGGGATCAATGCGGCAGGTTGACTTCAAGGGGTCCGAGTGTTGACCGGTTGGCAATTTTTTTGCCGTCGACATAGAGAGTGAGCCCGCGGCCGCGTTTGAAATGCTGGCCGGTCTGGTCGTACGCGATGGCGAGGATGTGGCCATGATACGGCAGGCCGTCGAGCGCGAAGTAGCTCCACGCGCCGGCGGGCAGGAGCGGGCGGAGGATGAGTTTGTCGCCGGCTTGAGGACGCAACCCGATGAGGCCGGTGATGAGCGGGTCGGCAAAGCCGGAATGGTTGTAGTAGTTGCCACGGCCCACCTGCTTATTCTTTGCGATGAGCATATCTTTGGCGATCCACTCATCGGTGTCGGCGTCGAGGTCTTCGTCGATCCAATCGATGACGCGGCCTGAGGGCAGCTTGAGATGCTGCGAGAGAACGTAACTGGAGAAGAGTTGGTAGTACTGCTGCCGGCCGATGAATTGTTGCGATGGACCGTTGAGAAGATTAGCCAGGGCGAGCAAGGTTTGGGTGGTGGCGAATGGCCAGGAGGGACCGTTCCAAGTGCACTGGTCGCTGGATGCAAAGCGGAAACGAGGACTGCGGCGTTCGGCTGTGGTGGGGCCATACTTGCCGGCAAAACCGCGGGGATCGAAGAGCTGTTTCCAGGCAACGGCGCGGCTGGACGGAGCGATGTTGAACTGCCAGGGGATGTAGCCAATGAGTTCGCGGACGCCTGAGAATTGCAATTGCGTGCCGGGATCGATGAACCTCTTTTGCTTACGAATGCCGGAGTCTGGCGACGGTGAGACGGCTTCGTAGAACTGGTCTTGGGGATTCCACAGGCGGGCTTCGATGAATTGGCGAAGCGAGGCGGCTCTGCCTGCGAATTGGCCAGAGAGGGCAGGTTGCCCGGCGGACCAGGCGATGGCGGAGATGGCCTCGGCGTCGGCCAGCATGTAGCTGTTCAGAGGTGTACGGTAACCATCGCCGCCGATGGATTTCTCCATGGCATCACGGGTGTCAATCTGCCAGAAGAGGCCGACGGATGGGTCGAGATTCGCGGCTTCCCAAGCTTTGTAATTGTCGACGAGGCCGGGAAGAAGATCGATGGCGAGTTTGTTATCGCCCGTGGCGAGAGAGACATTGCGGATGCTATCGGCCAGGGGAAAGCTGTATTTGCGGGGATCGGCTCCGGCGGAAAGCCAGAAGCGCGCGTAATCATTGGCAATCTGTGGGTTGCGCAGCCAGCGGGCTTCGCCAAGGTGGAAGGGCGCGGCGTCGGGAAGCGCGCCATAGAAGCCGTCGGGGGCGTCAGGCCGGGGAAGCCACTCCGTAATGAGAAATCCGCGGCTGGTGGAGACGACATGCTTTTGCCAGGCGTACCAGCGGAAATAGTACATCTGCTCGAACTGCTTGTCGGAACCGGAGAAGAGGGGAACGTTGGCTTCGAGCCAGGGCCATTCGTCCTGAGACTGCTTGCCGGTTGCTTCCTGCTCGTCCGCGGCGAATTGGATTGCATAATGGCGGTAATCGGCGGGATGAAGGAGGGTGAAGGGCTGGCCTTGCGTTCGAACAGTTGCACTCGGAGAGGCAGGCGCTAAAGCACGCTCCTGTGCAAAGAGAGCGGCGGGCAGCAAAGCGGCGGCAAGGGCGAAGATGGGACAGAACTTCATCTGCATTGCGAACAGAAGTGTACCGGGCGCGGCGCGGGGAGGCAAGGACATGTTGGAAATAAACTGCTTATTGTGAAAATTGATCGGAACCCGATTAGGCTGCTGTATGCGGAGCGGGGCTGCTGATTCCAGAAGGCGGAACCGAAAAGCTGGTATCGTTCTCGGAAATTCCAACTGGTTTGAATCCGTCCTAAACACCAGGCTGAATCCGAAGGTAAGACGTGTCACCATCTCTTAGATTTCAAAATTTTGCTCGCCTGGACGTTAAGCACTCCGACCCCGGAGTGGGTTTGCAAACCCAATAACGGTTCGCTCCGTGGAAGATTTAGGCTCTTCATTGATATTCGAACCGTGACAACGGTGGTTCAATAAGGCATTCCCATTAGAACCAGCTCAAATGGAGCTCAATTCGTAGAGCATGAACAAGGGAGATATCATAGCGAAGTTGCGGGAGCGTGGATTGTCCCGCCGGGATGCGGTGTATGTTCTCAATTTCGTTCTCGATGAAGTGGCCGTGCCGCTCAAGCGAGGCGAAGCGGTGGAGTTTCCGTTCGGATCTCTGAGAAAGGTCCGTCATCCGCGCAAGAAGCAGCGTGGCTAGTTTCTTAACAAGATCACGACAATTTACCCCATATTTCCATTTTGAGTCGTAATTCAGAATTCTCTGATCGTCGCGATCGTCAATGGTTATGAGGGTGCGAACGCGGTGGAGACGTTTCGGCGGCGGCCCAGCTGGGCACGCTCGGAGCTTTGGGATGGAAACGGATGCAAAAGAGATCGCGAGCGGAGGCAAAATGGGAATATATTGGATTGCATCCGAAAGGCAAAACGGAAATCCCGGCTATCGTTCCCTGAGTCGCTCTGGAACTAGATCCGGAATCGCCTGTAGCCTCAGCCATAGGAGATCGTGAATGAAAAGACGGGAGTTTCTCTCTGCCTCTGCCGCGGCAATTGCCGCAACCTCTTCGCTTGCTCCTTGCCTCGCCGAAACCTCGATTCCCCTTGGCATTCCACCCACGCTTTCCGCTTCTGTTGCGGCAGCAGGGCGCATTCCGCGCGTGAAGAATCCCGGCGTGCGACGCGGCGAAATGCTTTACCGCCAGTTGGGAACGACAGGAGTCGAAGTTTCGCTCATTGGCATCGGCGGCTCCAAGATCGGCCGCAATACCATCTCCGACGATGAAGCCACGCGCCTCATGCATCAGGCGATTGATCGCGGCATCAATTTTTTCGACAATGGATGGGACTACAACGATGGCCAGAGCGAAATACGGATGGGCACGTCACTTGCGCTGGGGGGGTACCGGCAAAAGGCATTTCTGATGACCAAGATCGACGGCCGCACCAAGGCTGAAGCGGCACGCCAGATCGATATCTCACTGCAGCGCCTCAAAACCGACCACATCGACCTTTTGCAGCACCACGAGATCATTCGCTTCGAGGATCCGGATCGTATCTTCCACGCAGGCGGCGCCATGGAGGCAGTGCTGGCAGCCAAACAGGCTGGCAAGGTCCGTTTTATCGGCTTCACGGGCCACAAGGATCCGCGCATTCATCTCTATATGCTCGAAGTGGCTGATCGCAACGGCTTCCACTTCGACACCTTGCAGATGCCCATCAATGTCATGGATGCGCATTTCCGCAGCTTCTCGCAGCTGGTTGTGCCCGAGGCCCTCAAACACGGTGTCGGTGTTCTGGGCATGAAGTGCTTCGGTGCCGGTAACGTTCTCCGCAGCGGCGTGATTGAACCTCCGGACTGTCTGCGGTATTGCTTGAACATTCCGATTTCCGTGCAGATTACCGACATCAACTCGCAGATGTTGCTCGATCAGGCATTCACCGCCGTCAAGGAATTCAAGCCGATGGATGAACACGAGGTCGCTGCGCTCATCTCCAAGACTGAGCAGGCTGCAATGACCGGTGAGTTCGAGCCATTCAAGACCACGACAGCCTACGACGCCACGGCGCGCCGCACAGAATGGATGGGTTGAAGAAGGGTTCTTGAATAGCCGCAGCGTCGTTTACGCAGGCATGCGCATTGCTTCCCGCGCTTCCGTCAGGTCTTTGGCAAGGGTTTGCTGTGATTCGGCAGTGAGCCTTTCGTCGTGGCTGGTCAGGTAGAAGACGTCGATGGCGGTTTCGCCTTCCCTATCAATCAGCGCAACCTTGATGTTGCACGGGTGCATGCTGAGGGTAAGAGCGATCTGGCGCAGCAGGCGGGCATAATCGACGACCCCACAGAATCGTCTGCGCCAAGGCATCCACGTCGCTCTTGGCCAACAGAGGAGAATTTGAACAGGGCGGTGCAGCTCTGTAAAGTGCATATAGATGCTGGCCAAGACCCAGGGCTGGCTCGAGCTTGGATACTTTCTCGCCGACACATTTTACGGCTGCTGACAGCATAGTCGCCATGGCACCAGGATGCGATTCAGTCGTGCAGCACAACGTTGACCAGTGAACTATTGATGAGCATCCCAGCAGAGCTATAGTCGATGTAGCCGAGATCGCGAAACCTGTTGAGGAAGAAGCTGACACGGGATCTGGTGGTGCCTATCATCTCCGCCAGGGTCTCCTGACTGATCTTGGCAATCACTGGAATTGGCTTCGATTCCTGGCCGAAGTTAGCCATAAGCATTAGCAACCGGGCGAGACGCTTTTCGCTGGAATTGAACAAATGATCAACCAGATCGGCTTGCATGCGGAGGTTGCGGGAGAGAAGGTGCGCGAGGAATTGCTCGGCGAACTCCGGTTCACGATGGAGTAGGTCCTGCATTACCGTCTTATCGATGCGAACAATGGTACAGGCTTGAAGGGCGTTCGCAGAGTTAACACGAAGCTGCTCACCCGCCAGGGAGGCTTCACCGAAAAAGCTGGCCGTGGGAAGGTGAGCGATTACGGCTTCCTTGCCGCTCATCGATACGACGCTGAGCTTTACCGTGCCACTCTGGATGTAGAAAACTGCATTGGCTGGATCACCTTGCGAAAAGATGGGTTCACCGGTCAGGTATTCGCGCTGCGATTTCCCGGCGATAAACTTGTTAAGCGGACTCTGAAGGTCGAGTGCAAGTCCCTGTCCTGGCAGCGCCCCAATCTCCTTCGAAACGACTTTGAGCTTATGAGTGGCAGCCAGAGACAAAGCGAAAGGGCGACCCAGCGGAACGCTGGAGACCGTGCTCTTCATAGTTGTGCAACAAGTAGCCATGATCGATACCTTTCAATCTTGCAGAGTGCATGCAATGGTTTGAAGTGTTGTCAACCACTGCGACGTCGATATAGCAAAGGTACAAGTGCAGAAAGTGAGTGAACATCGGCGATAACTGTGATTGCTGTAGTCTTTACTACGCAAACTTTGTAGGGCTTTTCTTACGCATAAAGGCCGATTGATTCAATCAAATCATGAGTTATAGCGTGGGGGGACGATTCGAGATTGCGGTTTATCTATCACGCTAAACCGATAGGCGCCTGACGCTTTCGCACCTGCATCCATCCGGTCGAAAGACTTCGTCCGCGAACAAGGCACTCAGTTATCTTTATGACTTGGGGCCTCGGTCTGAGAGCTTATCATTCAAGAGATTGTCAGCGGGTTCATCTGATTCTGTACCTGGTTTTTAATCGGATTCCGGGCAGACTTTGCATCGCTGTCCAGTATCTTCCTGATCGCCGGAACTAGTTCTTCCGATGCGCTGTCCTTGTTGACATATTCGGTCGCACCCGCCCGCAGGCAGCGCAACGCATATTGGCTCTCAGACTGAACGCTCACCATGATCACTGGGAGCTGCGGGTAAATCCGTTTTACATCCTTCAGCACTTCAAACCCGCTGCGCCCCGGCATGTTGATGTCAAGCAACAGTACGTCAGGTTGAGATTTGACCAGGTAGGTCAGCACTTCATCCCCGTTCGAGGCTTCGGAAAAGCGAGCGTCCGAAAATGCATCGACCAGAATCTCTCTGAGGCCGCGTCGCACGTTCGCATGATCATCCGCTATCAAGATATTCATCGTTATATCCGCTTGCCGGTCCGAAACCCGACCTGAAACTACAGTACCGGAGGAGAAAAGCAAGCGGCATCAGCGAAAACCGTGATTCTAGTAAGGTTTATACCGCTCGCCTTGTAGGGTTATTCCTACACCGATATGCCAATCTAGGTCTCTGACCGCATTATTTCGTACTTTGGGTTCATGCTATCCCAGGTCCCAAAATCGGGATCTCCACCCCAAGGACGAAGACCTGTCCTTGGGGACCCCGGACCTGGGGCACCCGCAGTTGGTACAACAACAAGCGGTCAGATATCTAGTCGATCAGGCCGTGGGTCATGGCGTAGCGGGTAAGGTCGGCGTTGCTCTTCATTTGCATCTTTTCCATAATGCGAGCTCTATAGCTGCTAATTGTCTTTACGCTGACATGAAGCCGGTCGGCAATTTCCGTCAAGGCGACGCCGGCGGCAATCATCCTCATGACCTCGTGTTCACGGTCCGAGAGCAACTCATGCAAGGGCTTGTCTGTAGACTCATCCAAATTGGCGATCAGTTTCTCTGCAAGGCTCGCACTAACGTAGCGTCCGCCACTCAGGATCTTCTTCGCCGCCATCGCCAGCTCCTCAGGGGCGCTCTCCTTGTTGATATAGGCGGCTGCGCCAGCCCGCAAACAGCGTACGGCATACTGGTCCTCCGGCTGGCAACTCAGGATGATCACCGGTAATCGCGGGTAGGTGTGCTTTACGTCCCGCAGCACGTCAACCCCACTGCGGCCAGGCATGCTGATGTCCAGCACCAGCATGGCGATTTGGGATTTCCCCAGGTGGCTCATCACCTCATCTCCGTTGCCGACTTCCGTAAAGTCGGCGCCGGGAAGAGCATCAGCCAGGATCTCTCTCAAACCACGGCGTACAACGGCATGGTCATCCGCGATCAGGATGTGCATGTTTGCTCCCTCTTTTCGCGCGGAGTGTCCACGGGAACGCGCACAGTGACCGTGGTTCCGTTGCCCGGTGTACTTGAGATCTGCACGTCGCCTCCGCAGAACTGCGCTCGTTCTTTCATGCCCAGGAGTCCCAAAGACCCAAGAGTGTTCGATAAGCCGGATTCACAGAAGCCGATGCCATCGTCCTCCACAACCAGCAGGATATTCTCCTCTTCCTGGACCAGGGCAACGCGCACCGACTTTGCCTGCGCATGCCGAATCACGTTGGTCATACACTCCTGGAAGATTCGGAAGGTTGCGGTGGCTCGGTCACCATCCAAGTGTAAATCGACAGGCGGAACAGTGACCTGGCATTGGATACCATTGCGAGTAGCAAATTCGCTAGCCTGCCATTCAATGGCCGCCGCCAAGCCAAGATCATCCAACACTCCAGGACGGAGCCCGCTGCATATCGTGCGCACAGCCTTGACTCCATTATTGATCAACTGAATCGATTCCTTTAGCCGAGCGAGTACCGCGCCTTCCGACCCTGGCAGATGACGAGTCATCCACGTCATATCCATTTTGATCGCGGTCAGAATCTGCCCGATTTGATCGTGCAGGTCGCGAGCGACCCTCTTGCGATCCTCCTCGCGCACCCACTGCAGGCGTTCAGCCAACGCGCGCAGTTGTTCTCTTTGCAAGACGAGCGACTCTTCTCCCAGCTTGCGCTCAGTAATGTCGCTGTTGATAACCAACACGCGGGGCGCCTGGTCGCGCTTGCCCCATTGCAATGCCCATCGGCTCGACACCACAATTCGCCTGCCGTCCTGAGCGGTCGTTACGAGGTCTCCCTCCCAGTGTCCTATGCGCAGAAGTTCGTCTTTTATGTCAGCCAGCGGCTGCGGAAAATCGGTATGGAGCAGTTTGTGCGAGATCGTGCCGGCGGCCTGGCTTTTGGAGTATCCCAACATCGCCTCTGCCCCGCGGCTCCAAAACAGGACCGTCCCCTCCATGTCGATCACAAAGACGGAGTCCTGAGTAAGTTCGAGTAGGGCGGCCTGCTCCGCAGTCTCTATCTGCTCCTGCCGTCTTTCCGACACGTCGCGGAAGACCAGCACCACGCCGATCACTTTTTCCTCGCCGGCGAGGATTGGCGCGGCACTGTGCTCGACTGAAATTTCGCGGCCATCCCTTGTGATCAGTGCCACGTTGTTGGCTACTGTTAAAATCTGTCTCTCTTCGAGCACTAGGAGTACTTCATCATCCGCGCTCATCCCCGACTTCTCGTTGATGATCTTGAACACGTCCCCGACCGGCTGGTTTTGAGCCTCCTCCGGTTGCCACCCGGTTAGAGCGGAGGCAACCGGGTTGAGGAAGGTGACTCGGGCCTCGCTGTCTGTTGCTATAACCGCCTCGCCAATGCTGCCCAGAGTAGCAGTCCATCGTTCCTCGCTCTGCAACAGCTTGCTGCCCAGTTCCTCGACGTGGCGACGGGTGAATAGCGCAAGGAAGATCCCAGATCCCAAGCCCAGACCAAGGCAGCTTGTCACCATCAAGATCCATCGCAGGTGCGCGGCCTGAACGCGCCCGGCGCGCAGCCCTTCTTCCACACGTTGAAACTCCGCGATCTGCTCGCGAAGGGCATCCATTTTGCGTTTCCCTTGCTGGTTCTCATAGAGAGTGGGGTCGGCTTTCCCCGCGAGGCGAAGCGCGATGATCCCGTTGGCGTACTTCGCCCACTCCGTGTAGCCAGCATGAATGTCTTTCAGTCGCTGCTGCTGCGGGGGATTGTCATCCATCAGCCGATCCAAAGCCTCGAATTCGGAGTCGGATCTCTTCGCGCCCTCCAGATAGGGATGAAGGAAGGTCTCGTCGCCAGTTACGACGTAGCCGCGCGTGCCGGATTCCATATCTACGAGCAGCATGAGCAGATGCCCGGATTGGTCCAGAACCTGATCGGTATGGTCAACCCACTGCAATGACTTGTTCAGGTCGAAGGTTTCCCACAAGAGCAATCCGGCAAGGGCCGCCGTGACCACCATGGGAACCACAATCACGCGGCGGAGCAGCGACTTGAATTTCAAATATTCCATCGTATCCAATCACTCCTCTTCAGCGGGCGAACGGACCCAATACAGAGGGTTGCAACAAATATGGGTACTCCGCCCTCGCCGCGTCTTTGTTTTTGCGGCTGGGGTGGCAAAGCTCGATCCCTTCATTCAGGACCAGGTCGATCATTGGAGAACCGCTACAAATCACGATAGAGACCGCAAATTGGATAAGGCGATCGCTCCTCGGACGTGCGAAGCTCGACGCCCAAACCATCGGTGAAAACCAAGCGCTCGTCAGGTAGCGAATCGAGGGCCGCAATGAATACTTTCGGTCGACTTTGGTTGCCACTGCGGATTGTCGATTATTACTGGCCGTGCGGCGTTGTCACCGGGCAATTGATCGTGCAGAATCGCGTTGAGCAGAGCCTTATGCACACGAATGCGGCCATCGTAATCAATAAGACCGTGCTCGTGGAAACGGTTCATGAAGAAGCTGACACTGGAACGCGTTGTGCCGATCATCTCTGCCAGACTTTCCTCCGTGATCTCTGGAATCAACCCTTCAGTTTCATTTGGTTCGCCAAACTCCGCCATCAACAAGAGTATCCTCGCCAATCGTTTTTCGCAGGAGTCGAAGAGCCGATCGACAAGATCGGATTGAAGCCGAATACCGCGAGCAAGAAGATACCTGATCAATATCTCGGAGAAAGTACGCTCCTCGTGCATCACGCGGAGCATTTCCTCCCTCTCTATCCTGAGTGCTGTACAGTCGGTAATGGATGTGGCAGTGGCCATATGCAGCGCGCCTACCTTCGCCAGCGACTCTTCTCCAACAAACTCCCGGGCGGAGAGGAGTGTGATCGTGGCTTCCTTGCCATTCTCTGAAACGACAGTCAACTTTGCGCGGCCACCTTGAAGATAGAAGACGGAGTCGGCTGCTTCTCCCTGCGAAAAGAAGGTCTGCTTCCCGCGTAGTTTGACGATTCTGCGCCCAACCCCGGCACTCGCCAAGAAGGCCTCTGCATCGAATGCGGGCTTTTCAAATTCAAGCATTTAGGAACTTTCCTCCCAAAATGGCACTGACGCCGAACAAAAGTAAGCACACGAACGCGTTTGCTAAGGCTGACAGCGGAGTTGCAGCAACTATGGCAGGCTCATCGACGGTTATCAAGGCCTTGAAGGTGTGCTCATCTGCAGGGTTAATTACCTAGAATTGCATAAGCCAGCGCGAAGCACAGTTCACTATTGCTCACCTGAAGGGCGTTCTTGCCATTTGCCGCTGTCGCTGGCAACGTACTAGCCGCCCTCAACAAAGGTTGGGGTGTTTGTTTTGGGCAAGAACACAGAGTGAGGCTTCACGCCAAATTCTTGGCTGTAGTCGGCACGGAGGTATTTCCAGCCGCTCGGAAGGCGGACGTACTTGTACAGCCGTGCGTCTTGACTGAGAGTAAGGTTTGGTACTGTACTTTGGGTTGCCACCGGTATCAAAGTTCTCCTCTCGGTTAATACCGAAAAAACAGGAAAACTAAGCTTTACCGCAGACTTTTCTTAGGAAGCTTACCTAATCTATTGATTCTAAACGGCTGGTGCCGAAGAAGGGACTCGAACCCCCACACCCTTGCGAGTACGTGGACCTGAACCACGCGCGTCTGCCAATTCCGCCACTTCGGCACAGTGCATGCTCAGCAAGGCTCGCTGAACAAGGCAGCAACTTTGAGTCTCGCAAATGCGGGACCGGGTGTCAAATCCTGTGCAATGAAAGCAGACCGGGGCTTCACGCCCCGGTCTGCACTGCCAGCTTTGCGCTACAGATGACTCGTCTTAAACCAGCTTGGCGTCGAGCACTATCTCGGTGTTGTTGGCGAACAGCTTCGAGATCGGGCAGCCGCCCTTGGCGTCGGCAGCGGCCTTGTCGAAGACTTCCTTGGTGGCGCCGGGAACGCTGGCGGTCGTCGTCAGCACGATCCTGGTGATGGCGAACCCCCCATCGACCTTGGCCAGCGTAACCGCAGCCTGCGTCTCAATCTTGGTGGGGGTGAGTCCCGCGCCGCCCAACTGCGCTCCCAGAGCCATCGAGAAGCAGCTTGCGTGAGCCGCCGCAATCAGTTCTTCCGGCGTGGTGCCGGTATCAGCGCCTTCAAAACGTGAGGCGAACGAGTACTTGGCGTTCTCCAGGACGCCCGTTACCGTGGAGATGGTGCCTTTGCCTTCCTTCAGTGAACCTGTCCAAACCGCACTTGCCTTGCTTGCCATAGTCCCTCCTTGGGGGATTCAAAATCCGGTTGATGTCATCCGATGCGCAGTCGGGGGAAGCATGGGCGCTACCGGGGAGTTAATGCATGAGGCGCCTGCCGAATTACTGTACCGCAGTCGCGCCTGCACTTCCATGTTAATCTGTCGTGCATGTTGCCGCACCTGCCCTCGGCCCTCGATCCCGATTTTGACCCCGATCTTGCGGTTGATCTCTCACATGGTGAGCCTACTACGTCCAAAACGAAGCCAGCCGAACACCACTGCCAGATCTGCCCCACCTGCGGCCACCAGCTCACGGGCCACCACTGCAAGCTGGTCTGCACCCAGTGCGGCTATTACCTCAGCTGCGCCGACTACTACTGAACCCTGCTCGCCTTCCGCCTTCAAACGCTCCCACCTGAATCGACATCTTCAGAGTATGTCTCCACCCGATTGCGGAGCAATGGCATCCAGCGCCTTGGTGGGCAGCAGGTGAGCGCGGGACAACACCTTGCGCGTAAGGCCCGTGAGCGCCATGTCCGCGGCCTCGCCCAGCAGAATCCACCTGCGCTCGCCGCCATGCACCGTCATCGCGTCCACATCGTCTTCAAACACTGTGCGGATGCGCGCGTAGTAGTTCACCTGCATGATTGCGTGGCGCACGGTCATGCGCAGTTCTTCCGCCGGCACCGTTGCATCGCACAAAATGGGCAGCTCCCACAGGCCCGGCATCACGGTTTGCGTGGCGGCGCGCTGCTCCAGCAGAACCTCCCTGCTCGCTTGGCCGCCTGTATTGCCGGGACTCCGGCCTGTCCTTACCGAGAGCGCATGAGCAATTTCGCGGCTCAACATGCGCGGCCGTGGCGAAGTCTTGTGCTCGCCGCGCGTCTTACAGTCCTCGGCGACAGGGCACACAAGGCACTGCGGATTGCGCGGCTGGCACACCATCGCCCCCAGTTCCATCATTGCCTGGTTAAAGTCGCCAGCGTGATGCGGATCGACAAGCCGCGCCGCCAGGTCCTCAACCTTGCGCCGCGCCGCCGCCGCTCCCGCGCGGCTGGCTGACTCCCACCCCGCAAGGCGGCACAGCACCCGCTCCACATTGCCGTCCACCACAGCCACCGGTTCGCCGTTCGCAATGCTGGCGATGGCAGCCGCCGTGTAAGCGCCAATGCCGGGTAGCGCACGCAACTTTTCAGCGGTAGCCGGCAGATTTCCCTGGTAGTTGAGCGCCACATACTGCGCGGTCTTGAGCAACATGCGCGCGCGCCGGTAATAGCCCAGGCCACTCCACAGGGCCAGCACCTCCTGTTCCGGCGCCAGGGCCAGCGAGAACAGCGTAGGAAAGCGCGCCATAAACGTCTGGTATCGCTCAATAACAACCGCGACACGGGTCTGCTGCAACATGATCTCTGAGACCCAGATCGAGTAGGGATCGCGTCTGTGACGCCAAGGCAGGTCACGGCGGTTTTGCTCATACCACTCGAGCAGACGGCTTCGCAGCAAGGTGAACTTTGCGCGATCCTGGTCCAGTCTAGCCATGGGGTCAGATTAAGCTATTTGGTTCTTCCCGCGCTCTTTCCACGTTCCATTTCGGTACTTAGGTGAATGCTATGGCACGAAAAGGTGATTGTCCCTGTCCTGCTCCGCTGATAGCGTGAAGTCAATTCCCGGCTTCGCGTGACGTTCGCCGCTCAAGCGCATAGCTGGCTTAACGCGCATTAGGAGATTGTACGGTTATCCCGGCTCAGCCGCAGCACAGGGCAATCAATGCGCCCTGCATTCGATTTCGGCACTTTTGGAGGATTCTGTTTGAAACGCATTGCTCTTTACCTGACCCTTGCAATCCTGACTGCCTCGTCGGCGCTGATTGCTCAAACCACTCCAGCTCCCCAGGACCTGCAAGTCCCGGCGAGCAGCCCAACTGCGGCGAGGACACTGAAGACCACCGGCAAAGCGAAAAAACCAGTGACTTCGATCAAGCCGTTTTCGCGCCTCGCCTTCAGCGGCGGCATCAGCGCCATGGGCATCAATATGCAGGCTGCGGTCAACGCCAGCCAGCACATCAATATCCGCGGCATCGGCAACTACTTCAATTACAACGTCAATAACATCTCCACGAACGGGCTGAACCTGAACGGCAAACTCAACTTTGCCTCGGCCGGCGCTGCGGTGGATTTCTATCCATCTCCGAATCACGGCTTCCGGATAAGTCCGGGTGCGCTCTTCTATAACCAGAATGCCGCAAGCGCCAATGTGACTGTCTCCGGCGGCACCAGCTTCAGCCTCAACGACGTTACGTACTATGCCTCCAGCACCAATCCGATCACGGGAAATGGGAGCCTGGGCCTCAACACGAACAAACAGGCGTTCACCATCACCACCGGCTGGGGCAACATGATCCCTCGCCGTGGCGGACACTGGTCGGCTCCGTTTGAGATTGGCGCGGCCATGATTGGCGTTCCGGCCATCAACGTCGCGCTTACCGGCGGACAGGCCTGCAATGCCCAGGGCCAGAACTGCGTCAACGTCGCCACCGACCCCACCGTGCAGGCCAACCTGCAGGCCCAGATCGCCAAGTACAAGAACGATCTGAACCCCTTCCGCTTCTATCCCATCGTCTCCTTCGGCGTAGCCTACAGCTTCAACCTGCGCTAAGCTCCATTGCACCGCGCAAAAGGGCCGCTTCCAAACTGGAAGCGGCCCTTCTTTTGTTGTTTTCTTGATACTCGATAGAACCTGGGAAAGCGTGAAGCCAACCACCGGCCTACTACCCCAGCAATTCCCCAACAATCCCAGCCGCGGCCTTGAGTGCCGCATCAATCTGCGCCTGGTCTTTGCCGCCGGCTTCGGCAATCTCCGGCTTTCCGCCGCCCGAGCCGCCTACCAGCTTGGCAACGCCGCCCACCAGCTTGCCCGCCTGAATCCGCTTGGTCAGCCCCGGCGTCACTCCGGCAATCAGCGCCACTTTCCCCTCAGGCTGCGCGGACGCCAGCACCACCACGCCCTCGCCGAGCTTCTGTTTCAGGTTGTCCACCAGCGTGCGCAACTGACCGCGTTCGAGGCCATCGGCGCGTAGCGTCACCAGCTTCACGCCCTTCACCTCGACCGCGCCGCCGAGCGCCTCATCCAATCCGCCTGCGGCCGACTTCATCCGCATCTCGTCCAACTCGCGCCGCAGCTTCTTCAGCTCGTCTTCCTGCGCGGCTAACCTGGCACGCAGCCCATCCGAAAGGCTGCCCGTCGGAGTGCCGGCCACCTGCGCCGCCACCTGCGCCACCGCAAAGTCCTCGCGGAACGTATCGAGCGAGCCCAGCCCAGTAATCGCCTCAAGCCTACGCACGCCAGAGGAAACCGACGTCTCGCCCATAATTTTGATGAGGCCGATCTCACCCGTTGCCGACGTATGCGTACCGCCGCAAAGCTCGGTCGAAAACCCATCCGACAGCTTCACCACGCGCACCTTGTCGCCGTACTTCTCGCCGAACAGCGCCATCGCGTGGTACTCGTTCACGGCCACATCGATCGGCACATCTTCCAGAGTATCGACCTTCGCGTTCCCCAGCACCTCGCGGTTCACAATCGACTCGATCTCTTCCAACTCCTCATCGGCCACCTGCGCAAAGTGAGAGAAGTCGAACCGCAGCCGATCCGGATGCACCGCCGACCCCGCCTGCTTCACATGCGTGCCCAGAACCTGCCGCAGCGCCGCGTGCAGCAAGTGCGTCCCAGTATGATTCCGCCGGATCGCATTGCGCCTGTCGCCATCCACAACCGTATTCACCCGGTCGCCCAGCGCCAGCGCCTGCTTCAAGAGAGCCTTGTGCGCCCGCACGCCCTGCACCGGCAGCACGCAGCCCTCGATCTCCGCAATGGTCGCGTTCCCGTCGCTTGAAACAAACCAGCCAGTATCCCCCACCTGTCCGCCCGAGTCACCGTAGAAGCTCGTATGATCCAGCACCACTTCCACCGCATCGCCCGCTGCGGCCGCAGGCACGCCCACTCCATCCTTCACAATGGCCAGCACTTCGCAGCCCGTCGAGTTGAGCTTCTTGTATCCCTCAAACTCCGTCTTCGGCAATTCGCGAAACGCCGGACTCGCCGTCTTCTGGCTTCCGCCCTTCCAAGAAGCCCGCGCCCGCGCCTGTTCCTCCGAGCGTGCAGCCTCGAAGCCGGATTCGTCGAAGTTCACGCTTGCATCGTGAGCAGCATCCTGGATGAAGTCCTTCGGGAGGCCAAATGTTTCGTATAGGTGGAAAGCAATTGCACCATCTAGGACTGCACGGCATAAATGGCGCTTGCTCTCAGGAACAGTCAATATGTATCCGGACTTCAGCAGCGTCCGATACTTGTCAGAGAACGATAGGTTTTCATACCACTCATTCAATGGGCTGTTCTGTCTCGCATGGAAGCATAGTTGTTTTAAACAGCCGGGTTGAACCTCTTCAAAGTTGCCGATAGCAATTTCCATCGCTGCTTCAAGCGCTTCGTTGAGCTTTGTCAGTCCAATCTTCAGCACCCGATCAAACTGCTTCTCTTCTGCCAAAACAACTTTGGCCACACGACTGGCAGAGTCTATCAATTCAGGGTAAGCATCCTGCATCCGATCACGCACTGCATCGACCATCTGATAAAGAAACGGCTGCTCCTGCCCCAGCAAGCGTCCATGACGGATGCCGCGTCGGAGAATTTTACGCAGTACGTAGCCCCGACCTTCATTTGAAGGTAGGACACCATCGTTAATGAGAAAGGTAGCTGCGCGGGAGTGGTCTGCAATGATGCGAAGGCTAGCAGACCCAATTCGTTCCTTTTCATAACGCAAGCGAAGCTCTTCCTCAGTGGGGAAGGGAGGAGGGCCGACAGACCGCTTGCCCGTAAATGGATCGCTGTATTTGAAAGCAGTCAACTCCGCCGCCGCCTTGATGAGTGGCGTGAAGAGGTCGGTTTCAAAGTTCGAAAACTTCCCTTGCAGCACCGCCGCCACGCGCTCGAGGCCCATGCCCGTATCAATCGAAGGCTTGGGCAGCGGCGCGAGGCTGTAGCCGGTCGTCTTGCCCGCCGCATCCACAATCGCCGAGCGGTCAAACTGCATGAACACCAAATTCCAGATCTCGACGTACCGCGCCTCGTCCTGCCCGAACGGCTTGTCGACACCCGGCGTCTCCGCCGCCTCGATGCCCATGTCGTAAAAAATCTCCGAACACGGCCCGCACGGCCCCGTTTCGCCCATCTGCCAGAAGTTGTCCTTCAGCCCGTACTGGTGAATCCGCGCCTTCGGCACCCCGGCCTGAATCCAGAAGCCCTCGGCCTCGTCGTCGCGCGGAACCCCGTCGGCGCCCTCGAAAATGGTCACGTAGAGCCGGTCCTTGGGAATCCCCAGCCACTCCTCGCTCGTCACCAGTTCCCAGGCAAACTTGATCGCATCGCGCTTGAAGTAGTCGCCAAACGAGAAGTTCCCCAGCATCTCGAAGAACGTGTGATGCCGCCGCGTAAAGCCCACGTTTTCAAGGTCGTTGTGCTTGCCGCCCGCGCGGACGCATTTCTGCGAAGTCGTCGCGCGCGAGTACTCCCGCCGCTCCGCCCCCAGAAATAAATCCTTGAACTGATTCATGCCGGCGTTGGTAAACAGCAGCGTCGGATCGTTGGCAGGCACCAGCGACGAAGAGTGCACACGGCGGTGCCCCTTCGACTCAAAAAAGCGCAGAAAAGCTTCGCGTATCTCGTTCCCAGAGCGTGATTGCATGACTTATTTAGTGTAATTGGAGGGTGCGCTTTATGGAATTATGGGTAGTGGTACGGCGTGAAGGGTACGGGCTTCAGCCCGTACATTCAACTCACCATTAGGAGCGTGGGCTTTAGCCCCTGAGGGCGCTGTCCAAAACCCTTATCTATGCATCAGACCTTTTTCGCGGCCTGTCACTCACTGCGCTTACTCCTCCCGTGTCCCCTCATCCAGGTTGTCCAGCACCGCCAGACTCTCCTCCGGCACATCCCACTGCCGCAGGATCTTGTAGATCACTCCGGTCGAGAACCCCGCCGTCACCAGCCGCCGCATCACGCGCGCGGTCTCCTTCTCGTTCTCCGGCTTGCGAATGCGTTTCCGCTCCAGATGCTGCCGCGCCAAAGCCTCTTCGTTTGTCTGCCCGTAGCGCGCCTCGAGCGTCGTGGCGATCAGCTCTTTGTCCACGCCCTTCTGCTGCAAATCCTGCCGCACCCGCCGCACGCCCAGCTTCTCGTTCTCTTGCCGCAGCCGCGCGTAGGTCTCGGCAAACGCCGCATCGTTCAGGTAGCCGTACTCGTGCAGCCGAGCCACAACGGTCTCAATCACCGCCTCGCCCCGCTCCCCCGGCTCCACGCGCCTCTCCATCAGCCGCCGCAGGCCAGCCTCTGTGCGCATCTGCTGCCCCAGGGACCGCGTAGCGTACTCAAACAGCCCCGCCTCGTTCAGAAACGCCCGCGGCTTTGAAGATTTGCGGCCAAAAGGCATATGTTCAGTCCAAAGGAATCAGCAGGTGAAAGGTGCGTGTCCGGCGCCAGCGGTAATGAGCAAAATCGCTGTCGAGTGTGAGAATATCGCCGGTGTCGAGTTGGTCGGCCATGGCGATCAGGCACGCGTCGGCAAAATCGGCCGGAGTGTCGCGGTATTTTGCCATCAGCGCCTTCACGGTTGCGGCGCTTTCCGCAAGCACAAAAGGAATCTCAAGAATTTTCCGATCGACACTCGCGAGAATTCCGTCCGCCGCTGCCGGCGCATGGCGAAGCAGGTGCAACGCCTCGCTCACAACCGCTTCGCATGTAACCAGAGGCTGGGCAAGGGAATCGTAAATCTGAAGACAACGCCGGTGCATGGGCTCGCGCTTGTCGTAGAGCGCCACCAGAAAGCCCGTGTCCACCAGGATTTGCCTCACCTGGCTCGAGCTTTCGGAGGCCGCCAGCCCTTGCCCATACTCTTCACGCCGAAGCCTTCCATGTGTTTCTTGTTCGTCGCCAGATCGGGAATACCGCTGTCGTACTTGCCGATCCCAATCATCCGTGGCCGAACTGGCAAGGCATGGTGTTTATCCAACAGGCGAATGCCCTCGCGCACCGCGTCCGACGGTTTCAGCCCGTGCTGCCGCCACAGCCGGTCCAGCGCAGCCTGCGTCTCCTCGTCCAATCGGGCTTGCACGGTGGTTGTCATGACGTCATTGTACTACAAATTCAAGAAATGTACTACAGCTTCTGATTCCAGCCCCTTGCTGGTTTGTGGCACAACCTTCGCTTAGCAGTTTTTCTAGTCCCTTAGTCCCTGCTTCGTCCACTCATCCACCCAGTCATTCACCGTCTTATACCAGAGTTGCGCGTTCTGCGGCTTCAGCACCCAGTGCCCCTCGTCCGGAAAATACAGCATCTTGCTCGGCACCTTCAGTCGTTGCAAGGTATCGAACAACTGGAACCCCTCACTCACATCCAGCCTGTAATCGAGCTGCCCGTGAATCACCAGCGTCGGCGTCTTGAAGTTTTTCGCCGACAGCATCGGCGCCCACTTGCGGAAGGGATTCTCGCTATCCGGCTTCCCGTAGTAGTCCCACGGATGCCCCTTGAACTCCCACTCGTTGAACCACATCTCTTCGGTCGCCCCATACGCCGACTCGGGATTGAACATCCCGTCATGCGTCACGATGCACTTGAAGCGGTCCGTATGTCCGAGCACCCAGTTCGCCATGTACCCGCCGTAGCTGGCCCCCAGCGCGCACTCGCGGTTTTTATCGATGAACGAATAGTGCTGCTCCGCGTAATCGAGGCCGGTCATCAAGTCCGTGAAAGGTTTCCCGCCCCAGTCGCCGTTCACGCCGTCCACAATCGCCTGCCCATACCCTGTAGACCCGCGCGGATTGATCATCACCACCACGTACCCGTTCGCCGCAAACAGCTCCGGATTCCAGCGATACGACCACGAGTCGCCCCACGCCCCCTGCGGCCCCCCATGAATCAAAAACTTCACCGGATACTTCTTCGAAGCATCGAACCCCGGCGGGCGGAGTATGAAGCCTTGCAATTTCGTCTTGTCCTCCGCCGTAAACCAGAAGGACTGCAGATCGTCGTCATCAAGCTGACTAAGCAATTTCCCATTCAATGCCGTTTCCACGCGCACCGAGATTGGTTTAACCCGCGTATAGCGATCCTGCGCGTTGAAGACGTGCATTTGTGGATCGGTCTGACTCAACGGCTCAGTGAAACCGAATGCAAACATTTCGCCCGGGGAACGAATCGTTGCGCGGTTGGCAAGAACAGTCCTGCCATCTGGCAACGGATGCAGGTCGCTGATCGTTCCGTGGTAGGCAAACTGCAAAAAATTGCCCGACAAATCTGTGCGGTAAAGGAGCACCTGTCCAGCCGTTTCGGAGGTGAAAAAGATGCGTTTCGAATCTGGACTCCATGCGAACTCATCTACCCATTCCAATAAAAGGGGCAGCAAATCCTTAATCGTCTTCCCCGCCCGGTCATAAACCACCAGCCGGAACTTATCGCTCTCATACCCAGGCCGCTCTTCCGACCGCCAAGCCAGCCACTTCCCATCCGGCGAGTAAGCCGGCGAAAAATCCCCGCCCAGCGCCGTACTCACCTTCACGGGCTTAGCCGCCGCATCCGTCAGGTCCAGCGTAAAGATGTCCGCATTGGTTGAGATGGCCGGCTCCGCATCCAGATTCTCCGTAAACGCCAACTCCTTCGAATCCGGCGCAATGGCAAACCCGCCGCCCCCACCCAGTGAAAACGGCGGTACATCGTGCGGATCGCCCGGCGTCAAATCCCGCATCGCCCCCGTCTCCACCGAAACCAGAAACAGATGCGACCGCTTATCCCCCGTGTAGTGGTTCCAGTGCCGATAAAGCAGATGCGTAAAAACCTGCGCCTTCACCTTGCTCGCCGCCAGCGCCGCATCGCGATCCGCGTTGCACTTATTCCCCGTAGCAAAGTCCGCCGCCGTAATCGCCGCGCAATCCGGATACACCGCCGACGTAAATACAATCGACTTCCCGTCCGGCGACCACAGCGCATTGTCCGCCTCAGTCGCAAGCGCCGTCAGCTTTTTCGCATTGCTCGCCACGCCCGTCGCCGTATCGAAATCTGCCAGCCAAACCTGCTGCCCGCCATCGCGCCCGCTCAAAAACAGAATCCGCTTCCCGTCAGAAGTAAACTGCGGGCCTCCATCACCCGGCTTGGCCACCGCCAGTTTCTGCGGCTCACCGCCAGCAATCGCCTGCACCCACAACTCCGCCGTCTTCGTGTTCTTCTCCAGATCCACGCTGGTCACCGAGTACGCCAGCCACTTCCCATCCGGCGAAACAGCCGTCTCACCCAGCCGCTTCATCTGCATCAAGTCGTCGAACGTCATCGGCCGCTTTGCCGGCGCACTCTCAGCCGCGCCGGCCGCCGCAAATCCAAACCCGAACAAAAGCAAGAAAGCAATCGCGATTTTACGCATGGAACTCCTTGGAAACCCTTTAGATAAGTGCCGACGCATTGCAGGGCACGGCTTTAGCCGTGCCGCAAACATCTCAAAATCACTGAGGGCTTTAGCCCCTGAGGGAATGCCCGATGTGGAATTAAACATCATCAGCCAACACTCCTCAAACGCGCAGGAATACCCCCTTTGCGCGCGAACAAAAAGTGTACACCTGATGCGATGTATTGGGAGCCTACTTGTTTTCGTTCCCCGTCAGCCGGAAGGTGATGGTCCCCCAGAACAGCCGCGCCCGCATCTGCACCGGCAGATGCCGCTCGTCGTCCGTGTACCAAATCCAGATATTGCCGCGGTTCTTCACCACGCCCGCGTCCGCCGTCGGCTGCACGCGCAGAGTCTTGAAGGTGCCCAAAGAAGTTTTGATCTCTTCCCGGCCCTCCACCTTCATCGTCACCGCCACGGTCCGCTGCGCATCCACCACCGGAATCACAAATGTGTGCCCCAGAACCAAAGGTTGCGACGACGCGTAAAAGACCCCCGTCAGCAAATCCGTCAGGCAGCCCGGTATCCCCGTTTCCACGTGCTTGGTCTGCCCCGTCACCTGGTTCTTCTCGTCCAGAATCGACCTGCCCTGCCCGTAGTCCAGCCGCAGCGTCGAGTTGATCTGCCGCCGCCCTTCTACCGTCTGCTTATCAAATTCATACGTGCAGCCCTTTTGCCGGTCGAAGGTCGATTGAAACCTATCGCCCACATGGAACAACAGATTAATAGCGCCAATCGTGTCCGCATTGGCCGTCAGCCGTTCGCGATCGCCCATCTGCTCAAAGTGGATCACCGCCGTCCCGGCAGGAAATACACGCCAGTCCACCGAATAGGTAAGAGTCTGTTTTTGCGGAAAGCTGAAACCGGCGCGCGGGGGCGCAAGTTGTGGCGCTTGCTGGGCATAGGCCACAGCGGCCAGCGCAAAGGCGCAAAGAATTAAGGCGGCGTACGTGCGCGTCTTCAACGTCGGGTGTGGCTCCTTATGACTTAACCTTTGTGACCCGGAAAACGCTCACCGCGCCCCGTGCAGGATCGCTTCCATCGCAGGCCGCAGAAAAACCAGGCTGAGATAGAGCAGTGCGGCCCCTATAGCAGCATTGTACTCGCGGTGCTGGAGGTAAAGCGAAACGGAGAAGCTACCCGCATCGGCGCCCGTAGCCTCTTCGGCACCCGAAGATAAGCCCGCTTTCAGCGGGGTACGAGCAGCCGTCAGCCTCGGAATCAGCCGCGGAACCAGCCGACAATAGGCCTCGAATCCCGCAAACGTCGCGCCCAGAAACCGCTCCTCTGACGCAATCACAGGAACGTAAATCGCCGTAAACCCAATCGCAAGCACCACCGCCACCGGCCAACTGAGCAGCGCCACCGCAAACCCGGCAGCAATCAGCATCGACCCCAGGTAAAGCGGGTTGCGCGTATGCGCGTATGGTCCTGTCACCGTCAGCTCGCGATTCTTCTTCACGTAGCCGGAGGCGTAGCCGCGCAGCCACAATCCCGGCAACACCAGCGCAAGGCTCCAGGCCACCGCAGCCGGCCGCGGCGCTTGCCTCCACAATTCGAAAACATAGAGCGCCGCCACGCAAAACCCCAGCGGCACGCGAATCCGCCGCGCCACCTTCTGCCACCGGGCAATCCAGTCGAGCTGCTGGGTCATCCGGCCTTCTCCTCGGCCAGCAGCTCATCGGTTGCGCGCAACACCTCTTCCGGCTCAATGGTCAGCAAGCCCGCCTCGGGCTCAGGATACCGCGTGTGATCGCGCTTGCTCAACGGGCTGCGCAACACTCTGAATCTTGTCCCGAAGGGCCCGTTGCGGCTCGGGTCCGTGGGTCCGTAGATGCCCACCACCGGCCGCCCCAGCGCGCAGGCCAGGTGCAACGGCCCTGTATCTCCGGCAACAAACAAGGCCGCGCGCCGCGTCAGCGCAATCAGTTGCTCCAGCGAAGTCGCCAGCGGAATCGCCGCGCCGCTGGTTCCCTTCACAATCACGTCCGCCATCAGCTCTTCGGCTGGGCCCGCGTTCACCAGAATCCTGAAGCCCCGCTCTGTCAATCCGCGAGCAACAGCCGCATAGCGCTCCACAGGCCAGCGTTTCGCGCCCCAGCCCGCCCCTGGATTGATCACCGCAACCGGCCGGGTGCCGCTGGAAGCCAGCAGCGCATCGCACCAGGCTTCCGCGCCCACATCCACAGGCAGCATCGGCACAACCGGCTTGAGCGTATCGCCGGCCACGGCCTCGGCCAGCTCCACATCCTGCTCGATCACGTGCGCCCCATGCGTGGCCACGCGTTCGGTAAAGAACCATCGCGCCGCGGCCTCGCGGGGCATCTCCTCGCCAATCAGCCGATGGCATCCCGCCATCTTGCCGATCACCGCCGAGCGCAGCCCGCCCTGCAAATCGATCACCGCGCTATACGGAACCGCCCTCAACTGCGTGCGCAGAGCGTTGATTTCATGCGTTGTCTTGGAACTCAGCGGGTTATGCCGCCACTCTCGGGTCGGCGCATAGTAGATCCGGTCCACAACCGGCTGCTCCGGTCCGCGGCTCGCGCCTTCCTTGGCGGTAAGCAGCGCCCGCCACCTGGGTTCCACCACCCAGTCGATCTCCCAGGCCGGATGCGTCAGGCGCAGCGCCGTCACCGCGGGCAGCGCGTGCAGGATGTCCCCCATGGCGCCAAGCCGAACCACGAGTAGGCGAAACTTTGATTGGGTGTGCAAACTCTAATTTTCGCACAGTGGCAGCACAATACAGCAGGTGACTTTACGCGCTCCCGCACGAAGTTCGCGCTTCCTCCCGCTACAACTACCGCAGCAGAATGTCGATCGGCTTCGTAAAATCCGTCACACGCATGTACTTAGCCAGCGTTGGATGCTGCCGTTCCATCGCCTTGAACATCTCCCAGGCTACGCGCCGGTAGCTAAAGTGCCCGGCCGGCCCCGACCGCAGTTCGCTGATGTACTGAGCCTCGGCAAAGTCCATCTTGAACAAACTGCGAATCCGCGTCGCCAGCGGCAGCAGATAGAGCGCCGACTGGGCCGCCTCTGCCGCCTTCCCGCCTGCGATCCGCACACTCGCCCCATGCGCCGCTTCAATCGCCGCTTGATAATCGCCCAGAATGCCAGCCTCGGCGAGAACCTCCGTCTCATCCCCCAGATCGCCCGAGCTGGGCGTCTCGTAGCCGTGCAGCGAAGTAAAATTCTGGATAATCTGCGTGCAGCGGCGATGGCGATGCATATCGCGGAAGCCGCCAATGTCCATCAGAATGTCGAACCGCAGAGCCGCACCCGCACGAAATGCGCGCAGTGCTTCGTCATGCTTGCCGCGGTGCCGCAAGCCCAGCTCGACAATCTCCGCAACCCGTGCACTTGGGAACCCTGCCACAAGATCGCGAATCTGCCGGTACGAGTGGTGGCTGGCCTGATAGAGAAGCGTTGCCGCCAGCTCCACTTCCAGGCTCTCAGTCCGCTCCACCAGGTCCACCAGCGGCGCAGCCGCAATCGGCAGGCCTTGCAGAATTTCCGCCGCCGCCTGTGCCAGCTCGGCGTTGGTCTGCATCTCGTAGCTGTTCGGCTGGGCATACTTCACCAGCGTTGGCGCCGTGCGGATCTCGCGCGTCAGCAACTGCGCGGCCTCCTCCGCAAGCGATGGATCGGCCGCAGCCACCTTCGCGACAAAAGCCGTCGCCGCCTGCGCGTTCACAACCCACGCTGGACCGGTCGCCGCTTCGCGCAGTTTGACGCCCAGATCGCGCACCTCGGCAACCGGGCTCGACAGCAGCCGCGATACCTGCGTCTCCAGCGTCCGCGCGCTCACAATCTGCCCCAGCGACGTATTCGTCGCCAGCGGAAGCAGGTAGCGCGCCACGTCAAACGCGCGCGCCTTCAGCGTCCGCTCGTAGGCTTCCGGCTTCAGTGTCTCGGGGCACGCGATGCGGCTGCGCAGAACCTCCAGAACCACCGCCGTTGTTCGCTGATACGCGGAAAACAGATTCTCAACGGTCCCCGCGTAAAGCTGTGCCGAGCCCGTGTCTTCCCCAAAATCAGGGAAATACCAGCCCGACTTGAGAAAGTTCTGGTAACGGGTTGACCGCTCCTGCCCGTCCCACCTCTGCTCGTCCACCAGCACAATGGCCGCCAGCAGGCTCAGGCGCTCAACGGCAAACGCGATGTGGGCCAGGTCGGCAATCGAGCGGTGACCGTATTGAAAGTAAAATGTGTTCAGAAACTGTTCGGCGCGCTGGGCGCTGATTTCCGTCAGCGACTCGCGCATCGATAGCGCCGACCGCGAGTACTTGGCCATGGCAAAGGCAAGCACTTCGGGATCGGCGCCGTGAACGGCAAACACATTTGTCTGATTGCTGGCGCTTGGAGCGGAAAAACTTTCGCTGGACATTCTTCAGGTCTCGCGAACAGAATACGGCATGAGAGCCTGCTCTGAACCAAAGGGCGGACAATCAGTTTTTCACAATGCAGCAACCCCTCGGTCCCCGGAGCGTCAAAACCTCCAAGGCCGCAGGTCCGTTGGAGTACGCAATGCAGCAGTTTCAGATACGCACGTCGCACAGGCCGCGGCCTCTGCCGTCGGGCCGCTGGGCCTTTACCCAGCGCTGGAACGATCTGCTGTTTGCGCACTGGCCCATTCCCGTAGCCCAAATGGCAGCCCTGTTGCCCGACTGGCTTGAGGTGGACACCTTTCAGGGCTCCGCCTGGCTGGGCATCGTCCCCTTCTGGCTCGACCGCGTCAAAATCCGCGGAATCCCCTCGATTCCCGGCATTCGCAGCTTCCCCGACCTCAATCTCCGCACCTATGTCCGCGACCAGTTCACCGGCACGCCGGGTGTCTATTGCTTCTCGCTCGACGCCAGCAATCTGCTTGCCGTCGTGGTTGGCCGTTCCTACTACCATCTCCCCTACCACTGGTCTGAAATGCGCCTCGATCAGCGTTCCGAGCGGGAGTTCACCTTCTACAGCCGAAGGCGGTTTTCAAGCCAGCCCGTCCTGTTCAAGGCGCGCTACCGGGGCCTGGGACCCAGCAGCAAACTGGCCGAGCATCGCGGCGGCACGCTCGAGTACTTCCTCACCGAGCGCTCCTGCCTCTTTAGCTCCAACCACGCCGGACAGCCCATCCGCGCCAATCTCCACTATGTTCCATGGCCCCTGGAGGAAGCCGAAGCCGAAATCGAGCGCAACGATCTCGCCGCCTCCATCGGCCTCACCCTGCCCAACATCGACCCGGTCCTCCACTATTCCCGCCGCCAGGCCGTCTACATCTGGCCCCGCGAACTAGCCCGCCCCGCCCTCGCTCCCCGCCCCGTCACCGTAGCCGTCTCGCCGACGGGTTGAGCATGAGATTTTGCAATTGGAAGCAATACCGTGGGTCTTATCCGCAATACTTCCCGTCCCTCATGGCAGGCGGCGGGTTTTCTTGTCCTGCGCCGGAATTGCTTTTAACCGATGGGAGATTTGGACATGCTCAAGAAGATTGGACTCGCAGTAATGTTTCTCGCACTCGGCTCCGTCAGCGCGCTGGCCGCCGACTTTAACGGCAAGTGGACCGCCGATGTAACCACGCCGAGAGGCACGCAAACCCTCACCTTCGACTTTCACGTCGACGGGGCTACGCTGACCGGGAAAGTCTCGACCCCGCGCGGGGACACGGACATCACCAACGGCAAGGTGGATGGGGACAATATCTCCTTTGACCAGGTGATGAACTTCAACGGCAACGAGTTCAAGATCAGCTACACGGGCAAGGCGGATGGGGACACGATCAAGTTCACGCGGCAGATGGGCGACCGGCCGGCGGCGGAGTTTGTGGCCAAGCGGGGTGCGGGGGCTGTGCCGCAGATGTAGGTGGGTTTTGCCGGGGGCCTCGCGGGTTTGGGGCCCCCGGTAATAGGATTGAAATGGCAGGAACCCAGATTGGGTGGGATTTTGTTTCAGTTCAGCCGATATGTTTCACGAAAGGAGAGGCAACGCAATGAAATCGAAAATAGTCAGTTACACACCTGAGACGCTGCCTCCTTTGACGGAGGAGCGGATTGCCGAATTGAAGGCTCTTGCGGCGCGGCCCGACAGCGAGATCGACTTTAGCGACATCCCCGAGTTGACCGCTGAGCAGTGGAAGAAGGGGATTCGCGGGCGGTTCTACAGGCCGGCGAAGTAGGCTTGGGGCGCGGTACGGGAGAGCTTGTTAGTGATGCCAGCACACGCAATCCCATGCCTCAAGGCAGTTGTCAGTTCTGAGTTTCTTCCCTGAAATAGACTTTACCGCTCTTGGCTATGGACGCAACGAAAGGACCACAGTGCTTCTTGCATATTAACCGCATCTGGCGGTTGGCCTTTATCAGTAAATCGCCGGGGTCGCCGATCTCGCTTGACGTGAAGACAAACTCACGAATCTTGAATTGCTCGATGAGCTTCTTTTCCAAAAGTCTAGTGCGCTGCTTCTTATCGAAGGTGATAAGAATCCAGTTCTTTTGGCCAACCTTTCTAAGCAACACTTGGTCATCCGTGGATCCACTGAAAAACTCTTTTTGCCGCTTGTACCTTATTCCGGCACGGTCCAGCTTTTCGACCAACTCAGGGTAGTCGAGGTTGTGGTCCAGAAAGAGCGTGAAGCCTTTAGGCGGCGGCTTTTGCTTCTTCGAGCGAGATCGCTTCTTCGATTTCGGTTTCGGATCGACCATAGTCTCTTGCCAACTTGGAAATCGATGCTCCTCCGTTCTTCCTGCTCATCAAGAAAGCAGTGGATATTCTGGAACCTACTAATACTGGCATTCCAAAAGCAACTCTGGGATCGATCACAACCACGCGAGGCGCCTGGTCTGGGTTCAATTGGTGTTGTTTGCTTGTGAAAGGGAAAAGTCTTTCGGCGATTCCTTGGGCGTTTCTTTCAACGCGCTTGAGGAACGGATTCATAATCACTTTGAAAGCGTGCTGACCGCTCGCCGTAAGATTGATGAGTTCATCCCGGTCGCCTTCTAGGTAAATCTTTCGCCCGCGGGTCGCCAATTGATAATCGGCCAAGGGGTATTTAGAAGGCTTCTCGATCCTCAGCTCTTCGACGGACCGCCGTATCCTAGGCAGCCCAATGTCATGGAACTCCCTTAGACTTTCCAGGACATATAACTCGACAAGATTTTTGAAGGACAACAGCAAAGGTCTGCGGCTATAGATCGTTGTGAGTGGAGCTGCACCAGTCTCGCCGATTGACCAATACCTAACAGTGCTAACCGGCACGATCAAATACCGTGCGGCCTCTTCAACCGTATAGTTGGGGATCTCCAGCGGATTGAACTTCACTTTAGGCATCGCCGCGTAAGTATAACGGAATCCATCTTCGTTGGGCTTGAGAATATTTCTCGGGTGCGCTTGCATTTCGGTCTCCCCTCAGGCACACTCAAATTATGCCGTCCATGCCAGTGGACAGAATGGCCAAGGGATTCGAAATGGCTTCAAGTAAGGCCCGCCTGCCAGCGGGCCTTACTCATTATGCGGCAAAGACTTCGACTCGTCCCTTACTAGTTTGGACGTTGCGAGTCCCGCAACATCAACCGCTTTCCTGTTGAACTCTTAGGTGCAGGCACTGTCCTTATGGAATCCGTTTCCTTCCGGTAGCTGTACCAGTAATCGAATTCCGTGAGGCATCTGTGCAAGTGCTGTGGACGAAATGATGGTAAACCCTATTGATGGTCCGATTCAATAGGCCGAAGAAGCCTTCAACACTGTGGGTTGAAATATAGACTCACTTTTCGTACCGAGCATATTCGTTCATGAAGTAGTTCACTTGATAGTGTTTACGTCCCATCAGGGCGCTCTTTAGGGCTGTGGCGTTGTCCGTCCTGGCGTTCACAGATCTCGACAATTCCATCGAGGTTCGACGACATCGGTTCTTGAGCTATGGTGTAACAAATCAATCTACGCCATGGCTGCGTTGGCCTCTGCCTGCAACCCGCGGGCTTCGATTTCGAATTCGCGCATCTTGTACTTCTGGATTTTGCCTGAGAGGGTGGCGGGGAACTCATCGACAAAGCGGATGTGCTCGGGGATTTTGTAATAGGCGATCTGGCTCTTGCAGAATTCGCGGATCTCTTCTTCGGTGGCGGTGATGCCGGGGCAGAGGCGGACCCAGGCTACGACGATTTCGCCGAGGCGGGCGTTGGGAATGCCGACAACCTGCACCTCGTCTATCTTTGGGTGGGTGTAGAGGAACTCCTCGACTTCGCGGGGATAGATGTTTTCGCCGCCGCGGATGATGACGTCGCGGGAGCGGCCGGTGATGTGGATGCAACCGTCTTCGCGCATGACGCCGAGGTCGCCGGTGTGCAGCCATCCGTCTTCCGCAATGACCAGCGCGGTTCCTTCCGGATCGCCGTCGTAGCCCTTCATCAGCGCGTAGCCGCGCACGCAGACTTCGCCCTGCTGGCCGGTGGGGAGCGTCTCGCCGGTTCCCCTAGAGGCAATCTGAATCTCTGTCTGCGGCATGGCGCGGCCCACGGTGTTGACGCGGACCTCGATGGTGTCGGCGGCGTCGCTCATGGTGACGACGGGGGAAGTTTCGGTTTGTCCGTAAGCGATGACGAGTTCGCGGATGTGCATCTCGCCGAGAACGCGGTTCATCAGCTCGACGGGGCAGGGCGCGCCGCTCATCATGCCGGTGCGCAGACAGGTGAGATCGTAGTCGGCAAAGTCGGGCAACTGGAACTCTGCGACGTACATGGCGGGCACGCCGTACACGCTGGTGGCGCGCTCGTCGTGGACGGCTTTGAGGGTGGCTCGGGGATCGAAGGTCCAGTTGGGCAGGATGATGGCCGCGCCGGTGTTGAGGGCGGTCATGGTGCCAATGACGCAGCCGTAGCAGTGGAAGAGCGGAACGGGGATGACGATCTTGTCCTGCTCGGTGTAATGGAAGCCCTGGGCGAGAAACTGGCCGTTGTTGACGATGTTGTGGTGGGTGAGCAGCACTCCCTTCGGGAGGCCGGTGGTTCCGCTGGTGTATTGGATGTTGGCGATGTCTTCGATGTCGACGCGGTCGGGGAGGCGGCCTTCGGAGGCGAGGAACGCCGGCCAGTCGGGGGAGTCGAAGTAGATGGTGTGCGCGAGTTCAAGTTGGAGGCCGTGACTGGCGCGGGCGAGGATTTCTTCGTAATCGGCGCGCTTGTCCTTGTGCCAGAGGAAGAGGGCCTTCATGCGGGAGCGGGTGAGCGTGAACTGCAACTCGTGCGAGCGGTAGGCGGGGTTCACGTTGACCAGTGCCGCTCCGGCGCGGGCGCAGCCCATGTGCATGATGATCCACTCGATGCAGTTGGTGGACCAGATGCCGACTCGGTCGCCGCGACGGATGCCGAGGGCCCAGAGACCGCGGGCGGCGCGATCGGCTTCGGCGCTGAGTTCAGCCCAGGTGAGCCGCTTCGACTGGTGACAGCTCGCTACCGCCAAGCGGTCGCCGAAGCGATCCGCGGTGCGGTGCAGCAGGTCCCCGATGGTGAGTTCCAGCAGCGGACGGTTAGGCCCGCGTGCGTAGCTCATGGTGCAAAGGTCTTCTTCAACAGGCATGGTTCTTTTTCAGATGCAACGAACGGAAGTGTACGCTCGTGGACCCGAGTGGCCGCGTGATCCTGCTCACAAGGGGCGATCAATCCGCTGTGATTGACCGCATTCGAAAACGAGTGGGCTCAAATGGCTGCTAAAGAGAGCTGGACTGCTACTTTGGGCGAAAAATCTCGCACGGGCCCAAGTTTGCCCTTGAGCCTTGAGGATGTTCGCGGTGTTCTTTGAATGGATTGAGGCGCAGTTACGCGAGAGCTTCCTCATTGCGGGCAGCCTCGGCTTCCATGCCGGGAAGAATGGTCTGCATCTCAAGAAACTCGGGGCGGCTGTGAAGAGGTTTCAACTGTGGATCGGCCAGTATCTGGAAGAACCAGGGGCAGCGGTTCTCGTTTGAGGTGCACAACTCCGCGAGGGCGGCGTCGGGTTCGCCCAGCGCCATGCAGACGATCGGCGTGAAGGCCCGGAGAAGAAAGCGCTCCCGGCCGAGCCACTGGAGCCGCTCCAGGATGGCGCGCGCCTCGTCGCCACGTCCCAGGTTGGCCAGGGCGTAGGCGTGCACGGCGGTGGCGAGGTCGAAGTACGGAACGCGCTGCGCGAGTCTCTCCGCGAGTTCGTTTGCCCTTGCCGCCTCGCCGTTGAAGGCGAGAATCAGCGCCCCGTAGAGATTGGCGCCCTCATGGTCAGGGAACTGGCGAAGAGCGTTCCGGATCTGATCCACGCTGCCGCTGGTTTCACCGGCCAGATGCAGCGCCCAGCCCAGGCGGGCTTGCAGCCAGGGGGAATATGGATCCAACTGAATGGCCGAACGCAGCAGATCGAGCGCCTCGCCAAAGCGCCGCCGGCTCAAGGCAAAGATGGCGCGGACACGCGTGGTCCACGGGTCGTGGGGCAGATGCGCCGAGAGTGAAAAGGCCCAGAGCGCCGCCGGGAGATCGCGGTCCACGTGGAACCGGACCCATCCGAGTGCGGGCAGAATGGCTTCAGCGCGGGTGGTGAGATCGGGAATCGATTCGGCGGTGCGCCGCACAATGTCCGCGGCAACGGTTGGAGACATGAAGCCATACAAACTCTGCGTGACGCAGAGATTCACCAGGTCGACGCGCGCCCCAATCAGAGAGGGATCAAGCTCGGTAGCCCGCAGCAGATGCTGGAGTCCGTCTTGCATGCGGTGGCGCTGCAGGGTTTGCCATTCGTGATGAGCGCGCTGGTATGTTTCGTAGGCTTCCTGGTGCGCATCGCCGCTCTGCTGTGTGGGCTCGGCAACGGCTGCGATCGCGAGGCCTCTGCCGCGCGGCAGAGGCCTGGATGCGGCGGACTGGGTGCGCTTTGAGGCCGGCACGCCATCGCTAATCGGTGAGACAGGGGCAATCTCTTGCGTACCCTGGACGCGGGGCGAACTGGCACTCAGGCGGAAGACCAGGCGGTTGACCAGTTCCGCCTCCAGTCCGGCGATCCGGTCTCGCTCAACGAGCAGGTCTTCCACCCAGACCTGGATTCCACCTTCCACTCGGATCATCTCGGCTCTCAGCCGGTAGTGCATCGGCAATGCGCGCAGGCTTCCGGCCAGAACAAAGTCGGCTCCGAGCGCCTCGCCGGTTTCAACTGCGGTCATGCCGCGCCGCGCCAGCGTGAATACCGAGTCCTGGGCGAGGATGGAAACGATAGCGGGCCGCATACCGCTGAGGCGCACCATGGCTTCCTCGGCAAGCACCGAACCGAGATGGTCAGGGACGCCGAAGCCGCAGGAGAAGGGCAGGATTGCCAGCCTTGGCAGCGTTCCTCCCGGCTCTTCGCCATGATTCCGCACTGCGGCCGTAAAGCGGTACCCGCGCTTATAAATGGTCTGGATGCAATCCTCCGGATCGAGGCGCGCGCGCAGCGAGGAGACGCATTTGGGAACGCTGTCCGCGGTGACGTGCACATCGCCCCACAGCGCCTGCCGCAATTGCAGGGGAGATACAATTCGGCCCGCATTGGCTAGCAATAACTGAAGGGCAGCAAGCTCTTTCGGAGGCAAATGAACCGGCGTCTCCCCACGGAAAAGGACGCCATCGGCATCCAGGCGGAAACCCGCGAACGACCAGCCCGATTTTTCCGGTCCAGGCAATGCTGGACTACACTGTGGCATCCGAACCAACGCAGTTCTTCGGACTCCTGGTGAACCAGTCCGCCGATGTTGCGCCATTCGACACTGTCGAATGGGGACCGCCCGCAGGGGGCAAACCCTGCCTGACGGCCTGCCTGAGGAAAAGAAAATGATGCAGTTCTCTCTGGGCTTCAATCTTGTGACGAGCACAGAGTTGTTTTTAGTTACTTCATTATCCACTTCCTGGCACAAAAGAGGATGTGTAATTATGTAATTTCTTCAGCATTAAGTAATGATCGATGGTTACTTAGTACCAGAATAGTAAACAGGGCCTATCTGGCGTATCTCAAACAATTCTAGCGAGTTGGGAGTGCTATTACCTGGCGCTATCCCGAGAGTGGCTTTGGTTAGCCAATAGATTAGGACCACCTGGGCGAAAAATGCCTCCCGAATCGTTGATTTTCCGAGAGGGAAAAACGAGTCAGTATGCCGATTTGATTTCGTAGGTCAGCCCCATGGTGAACTGAAACGAATTTCGCTTGGTGGGCGGCAACGATACGGGCGGATTGTTCAGGTAGCTGTCCATGGTTCCCATTGAAAAGCTGAGGCGCTTATATGCGGGAAACGCAAAGCTGTTGGCTTCAGTGGTGGAATACGCGTGCATGTTGTTGTAGGCGGGAATGAACGAAATGCTCTGCGTATAGGTGAAGAGCTTCATGTGGAGGCCATACGTGGCAGCAAATGTCGATCCAATCAGGTTTTGATTGCCGCTGGCGCCGCCAGTGATGAACTGCTGTTTTTCGTACTGAATGGTTCCCTTCAGGTTAGCTTCCTGCTTGGGGGTCTTGAGCACAGTCCAGCCGAAACCGCCGCCGTAAATCTGCTGCAGGTTCAGGTCCTGGCCGAAGTTGTGGTCGAAAGCCACCTGCCCAAGGGCGAAAAAGCGCGGCGAGAAGTATTCGTCGCGTTCCGCGCCGGCGTGATAGATCGCCGACTTGCTTACGACGGCGGCCACGGTTGTGCTCCCGGAGGTGTAGGCGGGCTGCGTGATCTTTCCAAACGACCCAGTGAAGCCGGCTGAGGTGCGATCGCGCGGAGTCAGCCAACTCACCGTGGGGACCGTACGCACCAAGCCAATGCCTCCCGAGACGGTGTACTGATTCTGTGTTGCGGTCACCAGCGTTGCTCCGGCAGTGGCCGCGCCGTTCCAGCCGGAGAAGAAACCTGGCTCGTGGTTCAGCTGCTTGTCCAGCGTGGCCTCATCCAGAATGTACTGCGTACTTTTAACGGGAATTGCTGCTTCGGCCGCAGCGTTCTCAGGATGCACTGTGAGGGTCTGGTTGGCGACTTCCAGGGTTCCCACCGGAAACTGCCGAGCCGCTCGCTTGCCGCGAACCTTGATGCCGCTGTTCAGGACGGCGAACTTCTGGCTTGTGTGCAGCTCTTCGATCTTGTCCCAGCCCACGGTGACGTCGCCCAGCGGGTCGCTGTGGAAGACGATCTTGCCGGCTATTTCGCTCACCAGCTTGCCGTGCAGTGTATCCCCGTTGCTGAGCACCAGCACATCGGGAGCCTGGTTAGGGGCGGGCTTGGGCGCAGGCTGGTTTTGGGCCAGTGCGGCCATTGCGGCGCCGAGGGCAACGGCAAGAACCAGAGGGCGCAGGCTAAAGCGGTGAGATGAACTGCGGATCGGGGAATGCGTGATCATGGCATAAGCCTCTGTGAAAGAAATACCTTGCCGGAGGAGGGGGCTCGCAGATCGGTGTTGCCCCAGCTTCTCAACGGCGAGGATAACCGAAGCAGCCTGCCTCGGATAACTCCGGAAACGGGAAAAACTTTCCAGAACCTCTGAAAAGACATCGGAGATAAGGAAAGTTATATCCCGTCAGGGACGGAACAAGCTACGGAAAAAGGGCCCGATCTGATCCTGGTGCGGATGAGAATCTTGCAGAGGCCAAAGCCCTCGCTAATTCTGCGACATTTGCGGGACAATTGAATAGCTTGTTGAAAAACTTTTGTTGCAGCGCAGGTTTGAAAGGGCACGGCTTCAGCGGTGCCGTAAACGCAATAAAAACGCAGGGGGCTTTAGCCCCCGAGGGAAAGCTCGAGATGGAATAGAACTTGATCAGAGATTCCTTCAGCAACCAGATCTCTATCGCAACCCCAGACTTCGTAACCTGCCCGACTCAGCGTCCCTATATAATCGTCCGTTGCTTCCTCTGGAAGCTACGGAGGACTCATATGGATATCGTCGTCATGATTCTGCTGGGCGTCGTCGGCATCATCGCCCTCTCTCTGATTCTGGGCAGCTTCTTCACCGTCAACACGGCCCAGGTCGCCGTCATCACGCGCTTCGGCAAGTTTCTCCGCGTCGCCGATGCCGGACTCAACTGGAAGGTTCCGTACTTCGATACCGTGGCAGGCATAGTCAGCCTCCGCGTCAACCAGATCACTCTCACCATGGAGACAAAGACAAGGGACAACGTCTTCGTGACCATTCCCATCTCCGTCCAGAACCGCGTCCGCCCGGAAAAGGTATATGACGCCTTCTACAAACTCTCCGACCCGGTCGCGCAGATCAAGTCCTATGTCGAGCAGGTGATTCTCGGCCACGTGCCTGGCATGACGCTCGACGAAGTATTTGCCTCCCAGTCCTCCATCGCCGCCGCCGTCAAACAGGAGCTCGATGCGGACATGGCCACCTTCGGCTACGAAATCGTCAACGTCCTCGTCACCGACATTATTCCCGACTCCAAGGTCAAGTCGGCCATGAACGACATCAACGCCGCCCAGCGCGAGCAGGTAGCCGCCAATGCCAGGGGCGAGGCCGAGAAGATTCTCGTCGTCAAGAAGGCCGAAGCCGAATCCGAGAGCAAAGCACTCCAGGGCCAGGGCATCGCCAACCAGCGCAAGGCCATCATCGAGGGCCTGCAGACCTCGGTCGAGCAGTTCCAGAAAGCCGTCGAAGGCGCCTCCGCCAAGGAAGTCATGCAACTGGTGCTCGTCACCCAATACTTCAATACCCTGAAGTCGATCGGCGAAAACGACAAGACCAATACGCTCTTCCTGGCTCACTCACCCGCGGCCGTAAAAGAAGTCTCCGACCAGATCCTCGACTCAATGCTGATCGCGCAGCGAGCGAAAGACTGATAGTGCTCGCCCTGTCCGCGCCGATTGGCTGAATGAAGGCTTGAGTCGTGGATAGGGCTGCAGCATCCAAGAAATAGTTGTCAGTACGGCGACTGGTCCGGAGCCAAGCTGTGGACCGGAATCGACGGAGGATGAGCTCATGGATGCCAACATTAAACGCCAACCCGCGATCTTTCTTCCCCATGGTGGGGGGCCCTGCTTCTTCATGGATTGGACCTGGGGTCCCGCTGACACGTGGCACAAAACGCAGAGCTTCCTGGAAGGGCTGGCGGGGACGCTGCCGGAGCTACCCAAGGCTTTGCTGGTCGTGAGCGGGCACTGGGAAGAGCCGGTCTTTACGGCCAGCGCCGCGGCTCAACCAAAGCTCATCTTCGACTACTCGGGTTTTCCTGAACACACGTATCAGCTCACGTGGCCTGCGCCGGGCCGCCGGAGCTGGCGGCGCGCGTAGCCGCGCTGCTCGGCAAGGCTGGCTTGCCCTCTGGGTTGAGCGCAAACCGCGGCTTCGATCACGGTGTGTTTGTGCCGATGAAGGTGGCATTTCCCGGGGCGCAGATTCCGGTGGTCACGTTGTCGCTGGCGGGGTCGCTCGATCCGGCGCTGCATCTGGCGGCGGGGCGTGCGCTGGCTCCGTTGCGCGACGAGGGCGTGTTGATTGTCGCCAGCGGAATGAGCTTCCACAACTTGCGCGGTTACTTCAGGCCGGAAACAACGGAACGCGCGCGAGCCTTCGATGCATGGCTGACGAAGGCCGTGGAGTCTGCGGCTCCGGAGCGCAACGCCCTGTTGACAGCCTGGCGTGAGGCGCCCTTTGCCGCTTACTCTCACCCGCGCGAGGAGCATCTCATTCCTCTGATGGTGGCTGCTGGGGCCGGTGGCGAAGCACCGGGCAAGCGCATCTTTGGCGATGAGCCGATGGGCGCGGCGATCAGCGCCTACCGGTTCGACGGGTAAACCCTGCCTGACAAAAACTCCAATCGGGCAAGGGCTGCGTTGGGCTGTGTATATTGGGTTGTGCGCAAACGTCGGCAGTGAGGGCGTGCGTCTTGGAGCGGCCCATGCAGCGGCGCGATGTATTGAAACTGGCAGCATTGAGCGCAGGAGCGGCGACCTTGCACGGCGCCGCGACGGCAATGCCTCTTGCTTATTCCGGTCTTTCCATTGGCAATACTCCTGTTATCGATGCACACATCCATCTGTTCGACACGCTTCGGCCAGGCGGCGTTCCCTGGCCGGAGAAGAGCGACACCGCCCTATACAAGCCTGCTCTGCCGGAGCGCTACGTAGGCGAATCGGCGGCGTTCGGTGTTGTCGGCGCCATCGCCATTGAGGCTAGTCCGTTGGCCAGCGACAACCAATGGCTGCTGAATGTGGCAGCCAATCATCCGGTGATCGTGGGCGTGGTAGGAGATTTGGTGCCAGGCTCGCCCTCATTCATGACGGATCTTGAACGGCTGCATGGCAATGCGCTGTTTCTCGGGCTTCGCTACGGAAACATATGGAACCGCGACCTTGCCGCGGACCTTGAGAATCCCGGCTTTATCGATGGACTGAAAGCGTTGGCTTCGGCGGGGCTTATCTTTGAGAGCGCCAACCCCGATCCGCGCTTGATCGACGCGATTGTGGAGGTTGCGGAACGAGTTCCCGACTTGAAGATCGTCATCGATCACCTGTCCCATGCCCCGGTGCCCACGGACGCCGATGCGCGCCATCACTATTGGGCCAATCTGCGGCTGCTGGCAGCAAGTCCGCGCGTCTTTATAAAGCTGTCGGAGATTCCGGTACGCGTGAATGGAAAGCTGATGACCGACCCCCGCTTTTACCAGGCGAGCCTGGACGCGCTCTGGGATATCTTCGGCGAAGACCACATCTTGTTTGGCAGCGACTGGCCGAACAGCGACCACGTAGCCACCTATGCGCAGACGTTTGGCATCGTGCGCGGATACATCGCGCGCAAAAGCGCTGAAGCGCAGGCGAAGTATTTCTGGAAGAATTCCATTACGGCCTATAGATGGAAACGGAGAAGAGCGAATCAGCCCGCGCTTTGAGCGGCGGTTTCATTTCACCCGCCGAATAGAGAATCTCAACTGTCCGACAACCCAAAGGTCTACGAAGCGCCGCGTTTCACTCAAACAGAGGTGACGGAGTTGCACGAGATTTCTTTAGTCAGCGCTGTGGTCACCGAATCTTCACGCAGTGAGTTGAACGCCGCGGTTGCACGAGCGGTGAAGCGGCTGACGCCTTATCTGATGACGATGTATGTGGTCTCGTTTCTTGACCGGGCCAATATCGGTTTTGCCAAACAGGCGCTACAAACATCTGTTGGAATCTCGGAAAGCACCTATGCGCTGGGCGCAGGGTTGTTCTTTATCAGCTATTCGCTGTGCGGGTTTCCCAGCAACCTGATCCTCCACAAGATTGGCGCGAAGATGTGGCTTTCGTTCCTGATGGTGGGTTGGGGCCTGGCGTCGATGGCAACCATGTTTGTGACAGGCAGCACGTCGTTCTACCTGCTGCGGCTGCTGCTAGGCGTGCTGGAGGCAGGATTTTTTCCAGGCGCGATTCTGTATCTAACGTATTGGTTTCCGAACCGTGTGCGCGGGCAGATGATGGGCCTGTTCTATCTGGCTGTGCCGCTGGCGCTGATGTTTGGCGGCCCGCTTTCAGGGTTTCTGTTGGATATGCATCCACTGGGCGGGATGCAGAACTGGCAGTGGATGTTTGCAGTGGAAGGATTCCTGGCGGTTGCGCTGGGGTTTACGGCCTTCTGGTTTTTGGATGACAAGCCGGCGAATGCCGCGTGGCTTGGGGCTCGAGAAAAACAGGCGCTGACTGAGGCGTTGGCCAGCGAAGAGAAGGAGAGGCGCTCGGTTGGGCCTTCGAACCTGCTTCCCATGCTGCGCGATCCGCATGTGCTCGGGTTTGTGTTGATCTACGGACTGATTCAGATGAGCGTGTATGGGGCCATCTTTTATTTACCGGCCGAGGTGTCCGCTCTGCTGGGCAAGCCTGCGGGGTTTGAAGTCGGACTGGTCACGTCGATTCCATGGATCTGCGCTCTGTGCACCGTCTACTGGCTGCCGAAGGCGGCGGACAGGTGGAACAGCCATCAACTACTTGCGGCGCTGACGTTGTTTGCGGCTGGCTGCGCGAGCTTTGTGTTTCCCACCGCCGGACCAAAGATGGGATTGGCGATGTTGTCGATTGCCGTCTCGGGATTCATCGTGGTGCAGCCGCTTTTCTGGACGTTTCCCACCGGCTACCTGGCTGATCGCGCCAAGGCAGGCGGAATCGCGCTGATCACCGGGGGAAACCTGGGTGGATTTGTGGCGCCGAATGCGAAGGTGTGGGCGGATCGATATTTTCACTCGCCAAGCGCGGGGCTGTATCTGCTTGCGGGTATTACCGTTTTCAACGCTGGGCTGATTGCGCTGATGAAGACCAAGCGGCCAAACCCCCGTTGAATTCTGGCGAAAGGTATAATCGAAGCCATGGCGGCGAGCGCGCAGACCAACCAAACCGATGCGGAAATGCCGCAAGGCACAGCGGAAAAACTACTGGCGCTTGAGGCCCGGCTGAAACAGTTGGGGAAGCTGATGGTGGCTTACTCCGGCGGTGTGGATTCGGCGTTCTTGGCCGGCACGGCGCATCGCGTACTGGGCGACAACATGCTGGCGGTCCTGGCAGACTCGCCGAGCCTTGCGCGGCGCGACATGGAACAGGCCTGCGCATTTGCGCAATCGCTGGGCATGCCGATCGAGGTGGTCGAGACCGAAGAACTCGACAAGCCCGAGTACGCGCGCAACGATGCCAATCGCTGCTTCCACTGCAAGGACGAGCTGTTTGCCACTATGAAGGCGCTGGGCGGCAAGCGGGGCTTTACGTCGACCGCTTACGGAATGAATGCCGACGATACCAAGGATTATCGGCCTGGGCAGCGCGCCGCCACGGAGCATGAGGTTCTGGCGCCGCTGGCGGAGGTGGGGCTGACCAAGCTTGAGGTACGCGCGCTGACCAAAGCGGCGGGCTATCCGCTGTGGGACCGGCCTGCCGCCCCGTGCCTCTCCTCGCGCGTCGAGTATGGACGCACCGTCACGCGCGAAGTGCTGGAGCAGGTGGAGAAGGCAGAGGAGAGCATGCGGCAGTTGGGCTTCCACGAGTTGCGGGTTCGCCACCACGGCGAGCTGGCGCGCGTGGAAATTGCGCGCGACGAGCTGCCCCGAGCGCTCTCCATGGACATGCTGGACGCGATTACCGCGGCGCTGAAGCAGGCTGGCTTCCAATATGTGACGCTGGATTGCACGGGATTCCGGTCCGGTTCCCTCAATGCGATTCTGCCCGTTGAAGTATTGGCACGGCGCGGCGCATAGCTAGTATCCCGAGTCTGAAGTTCGTTACATAATTGTAGCCATGCGGCACTCCCCCGAGAGGCTGTCATCCTGAACGGAGCGCGTCTGGGGCCCCGCGTTCGCTTTTTGAACGTGGGGTAAGCGGAGTGAAGGATCTGCTGTTGTCTTTAGCTCCTCACTACACAAAACCCAAAAATCATTTCAAGAACTTCAGACTCACCACACTAGAGCCTGTCAGTTTAAAATCACAAAGCGATGCGTATTGGATATCTTGAGTGTTTTTCAGGCATAAGCGGCGACATGCTGCTGGGCGCGCTGGTTGATGCGGGGGTTCCGTTTGAGTCCCTTGCAGAAACGGCTGTTGCGTTAAACGTGGGCGCGCGGCTTGAGATGCGCAAGGTGAGCCGGGGTGGGCTTGCGGCAACAAAAGTCGACGTGATTACGCCGGAGCAGCCGGCGAACGAATCGGTGCACGCGCACGAAGAACATTCGCGCGCCGAGCACGCCGATGCGTCCCACTCGCACCCTCATTCACATGAGGCGCATGCGCATGCGCATACTCATTCTCACGAGGCGCCTGTTGTGCACAGCCACGCGCCGCATCGGCATTTGTCGGCTATTCTCAAGATCATTGCTGCGGCGCCGTTGTCCGATGCTGTGAAAGAACGCTCGACGCGCGCATTCCAACTGCTGGGCGAGGCCGAGGCTGCCATCCATTCCATTCCTATTGAGAAGGTGCACTTCCACGAAGTAGGCGCGGTGGACACGATTGTCGACATCGTCTGCTCGGCGCAGGGCGCGGAACTGCTCGGCGTGGATCGCTGGCTGGCATCACCCCTGAATGTGGGCAGCGGAACGGTGAAGTGCCAGCACGGCACGCTGCCGGTTCCGGCGCCGGCGACGCTGGCTCTGCTTGCCGATGCGCCGGTGTATGCGGCAGGCCCACCAATGGAGCGGGTGACGCCGACAGGTGCTGCGGTGCTGCGTATGCTCGATGTGCGCTACGAGACGCTGCCGGCGATGCGCGTGAAGGCAACGGGGTACGGTGCGGGCGGGCGTGAAACGCCGGGCGAACCGAATCTGTTGCGCCTGCTGGTGGGCGAAGTCGCGGAGAGTACCGCTGAGTCTGCCGTCGCAGAACCGATTGCAGTGATCGAGACGGTGATCGACGACTCGAACCCGCAGGTGGTGGCCTATGTGAGCGAGTTGCTGCTGGAGGCGGGCGCGTGGGATGTGTATCGCGTCGCTGTGCAGATGAAGAAGGGGCGCACCGGCGTGCAGATGACCGTCCTGTGCCGTCCCGATCTTGTGCCGGCGCTCGAAGAGATTGTGTTTCGCGAGACGACGACGATCGGATTGCACTGGCGGCTCGAAAATAAACGCTCGCTCAAGCGCGAGTTTGTAGAGGTGGGCACGCGCTGGGGCAACGTGCACATCAAGGTTGCGCGCTGGCCCTCAGGCAAGATCGCCAACGCGTCCCCGGAGTACGAGGACTGCCGCAAGCTGGCCACGCAGCACGCGGCGCCGCTGAAGCAGGTAATGCAGGAGGCCATGCAGGCCTTTGCCGCGGGTATTGAAGCGGCTGACCATAAGGAGGGACGCTGATGGATCCCGTTGCGATTGAGTCGCTGCTCAACGAAGTGCGCGCTGGCCACACCGGCGTTGCCGACGCACTGGAACGGTTGCGCCAACTGCCTTTTGAAGATCTTGGCTTTGCCAAGCTCGATCATCATCGCGCCCTCCGCACCGGGATGCCGGAGGTGATCTTTGCCGCGGGCAAAACCACAGCGCAGGTAACTACGATCTTTGCGCGCATGGCCAAGGCCGGCGGCAACGTGCTGGCGACGCGTGCTTCGCGGGAGATGTTCGAGGCGGTTCTCGCCGTGGAGCCGCGCGCGGAGTTCCACGAAGCAGCCCGCGCGATTACGCTAAACCAGAATGCAAACGTTCCAGCAGGCAAGGGAACCATCGCCGTGGTGTGCGCCGGAACCAGCGATCTGCCGGTAGCGGAAGAAGCCGCTGTGACTGCGCAACTGATGGGCAACGAAGTTGAACTCATCGCCGATGTAGGCGTCGCCGGAATTCACCGCCTGCTGGCGCAAAGAGTCTCACTGCAATCGGCGCGTGTGCTCATTGTGTGCGCCGGAATGGAGGGCGCGCTGCCCACCGTGGTGGCTGGACTGGTGAACGCGCCGGTGCTGGCGGTGCCCACCAGCGTGGGCTATGGCGCGTCGTTTGGCGGCGTAGCGGCCCTGCTGGGTATGTTGAACACCTGCTCGCCTAATGTTTCCGTGGTGAATATCGACAACGGATTCGGCGCGGCCTGCATTGCTTCGTTGATTAATCACCTATGACGCAATGACCACAATCTCCTCAGTTTGAACGGCCGTCAGCGCCGGTCAGCATATTCATGCAGCCAATCCGTGATGCAGATCACTGTCTGGCACCTGCCTGAGCACCAATCATTCTTCCTATATAGGGAGCGCACGTGTGCGCGGCACTGGAGGGGTTTTGGCCGGGTCTAGATTGCCACTTTTGCGCAGAATTTCGCAGATATTCTTCCTGCTGCTGTTTCTTGCGTTGCTGGTCTTTACGTCTCTGCACTCGATGATCGGCACCACCAGCGATATTCATCTGCGTGGGCCGGTGCGGCTCTTCTTTGAGTGGGACCCGCTGGTGGCGCTGGCGAACGCGCTCGCCTCACACGCTCTCTATCGCGGACTGTTGTGGAGCCTGGTGATTCTGCTCCCCACGCTGTTTCTGGGGCGGTTTTTCTGCGGCTGGGTTTGCCCGATGGGCACGCTACAGCACTTCGTGGGCAACATGCCTTCCGAGGCGAAGCGGGGCAAGCAGCGCATCGAGGCCAACCGCTACAAGCGCTGGCAGACAGTCAAATACGTTGTGCTGATCGCAGGCCTCGTTGCCGCGAGCTTCGGATCGATGGCGATTGGCTGGCTCGATCCCTTCAGTTTGCTGGTCCGGTCCATTGGTCTTGCGATTCTGCCCGCGTTTAACTTTTTGGTTCGCGCGGTGCTGACGCCGCTTGAAAACAGCCACATTGCCGCGATCAAGTCGGCAGGCGAAACGATTCATGCCGTGCTGCAGTTCCTGGTGCTGGACTTTCGCCAGGCGCATTTTGCGCAGGGGCTGGTGCTCGGGATTTTGTTTGTTGCCATTCTCGCTGCCAGCCTGCGCGTGACGCGGCTGTGGTGCCGGTCGATTTGCCCGCTGGGCGCGCTGCTCGGTGCGGTGTCGCGCTGGAGCGTGCTGGGACTGCACAAGGACCCCGACAGTTGCGACAAGTGCAACCGCTGCCTGATGCACTGCCAGGGCGGCGACGATCCCATCGGTGGAGCGCCGTGGCGCAAGTCCGAGTGCCTGATGTGCATGAACTGCGTGGGCAGTTGCCCGCACGATAGTTTGCAGTTCCGCTTCTTCCGGCCCATTACGGGTAAGAAAGAAGAAGTTTCCTCTCCCGATCTGGGGCGGCGCAGGACAATAACCGGCATTGCGGCGGGCGCGGCTGCCGTTCCATTGATGCGCGCCAACACGGGGATGGGCAAGAGCCGGAACGAGCGGCTGCTGCGGCCGCCGGGCGCGCTGGACGAGCCGGAGTTTCTCTCCCGCTGCATTCGCTGCGGCGAGTGCATGAAGGTCTGCCCCAACAACTCACTGCAGCCCACGTTGGACGAGGCGGGCCTCGAAGGCCTGTGGACGCCGACGATGGTGCCCCGGATCGGCTACTGCGAGCCGAGTTGCGTACTCTGCTCAGAGGTTTGCCCAACCGGCGCGATCTGGCAGATTACGCCGAGAGAGAAAGGCTGGGTTGTGGGCGTAGGTCAGCAGAGCCAGCCCATCCGGCTGGGCACCGCGTTTTACGATCGCGGACGGTGCCTGCCCTGGGCCATGGCTACGGATTGCATTGTGTGCGAGGAATGGTGCCCGGTTTCGCCCAAGGCAATTTTTGTGCAGGAGGCGCAGGTGATTGATTCTGCGGGCAACACCAAGACATTGAAACAGCCGCGCATCGATCCGAGCCGCTGCGTGGGCTGCGGCGCATGCGAGTTTGCCTGCCCGCTGCAGGAGCACCCAGCCGTCTATGTGACCAGTATTGGCGAGAGCCGTTCGCCGAGCAGCCAGATATTGCTGAACCGAAAATAAAGGAGACCCCAGAATGTTGCTATCGAGAAGATGGATTGTGATGACAGCAGTGCTCGCGATTGCAGCCGCAACCGCCGGTACAGGATGCAAGAAGAGCAAGAGCAACCCGTTTCCGGCGTCGGGAGCAGTGGCGGGCTGGGAAAAGTCCAGCGAGACGCGAACCTTTGCGGCCAAGGATCTTTGGCAGTACATCGACGGGGACGCGGAGCAGTACATATCGGCCGGGGTGGTCTCGACATCAACATCGGACTACAAGTACAAGGGCCAGTTGGAAGCGGTGGTGGATGTTTACACCATGGGTGATTCGGCGGGCGCCAAGAAGATTCTGGAGACCGGGCAGACCCCGGATGCGAAGAGCGTGCAACTGGGCGATGCTTGTGTTGCGTACGGGCAAAGCGTGATCTTCCGCAAGGGCCCGTACCTGGTGCGGATTGTAGCTTACGAGGCTACGCCGGATGGACCGCAGGCGCTGCTGGCGCTGGCACACGGCGTAGAGTCGAAACTGTAAACTGTGCGTCCTAAAGGAAGGCTGCATGAGCGGCCACAAGTGAGGAATGGATGAAGGATCGCCGGGAGTTTCTGAAGGGTGCAGCGACGGGAGCGGTGCTGTTGGGTTCGCAAGGCAAGTTGGCGCTGGCGGGCATGATGGCGCCGCGTCAGGAAAAAGGCAAGTCGCGCGTTGTGGTGGCCAGAGACGCGGGACTGGGCGCAGGGGCGCCCGATGAGAAGCGCGTGTTGGATCTGCTGGACCATGCGATCACCACCTACACCGGGCGCGCGAAGCCGAGCGAGGCGTGGAACAGCGTCGGGTTCCCGCACATCCACAAGAACCACGTCGTCGGCCTGAAGGTGAACGGGCTGGGCGGCCGGGGGATTTCGACACACGCGGTTCTAATCCAGGCAATCTGCGAGCGGCTGCAGCAGGCCGGCGTGAGCGCGGGCAACATCGTGGTGTGGGACCGTAACGCCCGCGATCTTGGGGCGTGCGGGATGAAGATCAGTACCGACCCCAGCAAGGTTCGTTGCTATGGGAGCGATGTGGCGGGCTACGAAGAGCAGCAGGAAGCGTGGGGCGTGGCGCGCATCCGTCTCTCAAAGATACTCACGCGCGAATGCGCGGTTGTCATCAATGTCCCGATCTTGAAAGACCATGAGATGGCGGGGTTGACGTTCGCGATGAAGAACATGTATGGGGTGGTCGATCGGCCGGACAGTTTGCACGCCAATAATTGCAATCCGGCGGTTGCGGACCTGAATTGCATTCCGATGATCCGGGAGAAGATCTGCATCACGATCGGGGACGCATTGTCGTCGGTGTATCAGGGCGGCCCGGGATTTCATCCAGAGAGGCTCTGGTATCCGAATGCGCTGATTGTGGGAGAGGATCGCGTGGCGGTGGATCACACGGCGTTGCAGATGCTGGACCGCAAGCGCGTGCAGGCGGGACTGCCAACACTGGCTGCCGCGGGGCGCGCGTCGCGTTACATTGAGGTCGCTGCCGACACTCAACACAACCTGGGCGTAAACGATCCAAAGCGCATCCAGTTGCTTGAAGTCTGACCGGGAGAATGACCATGGGCCCAGAGGCCGAAGCGAGAACCGATAAAAGCCCGGAAACGCGCATGACGCGGCGCGACGCGATGCTGGCGCTGCTGCGTCTGGGCGGCGTGGCAGCGGGCGCAGCGGGCGTGGGCGTCTGGCTCAGCGAGCACAGCTCTCGTCCGGTTCCCGCCGTGGCCGAACAGGCGCGGCGCGATCATCGCCTGGGCGCCGACCCCAAGCTGCCGCAGATGACCGTTGTTCAAGGCGGCGAGCCGCGCGCGCTGGTGCAGCAGGCACTTCAGGACCTGGGCGGAATTCGCCGCTTCGTGAGCCGGCAGGACGTGGTGGTGCTGAAGCCCAACATCGCCTGGGACCGCACGCCGGAGCAGGCGGCCAACACCAATCCGGAAGTGGTGGCGGAGATGGTGCGGCAGTGCTGGCAGGCGGGCGCAAAGCGCGTGATCGTGACCGACGTGAGCTGCAATGAACCGCGGCGCTGCTTTCAGCGTTCAGGGATTCAGGCGGCGGCGCGCGCGGAGGGAGCCGAGGTGATTCTGCCCGATCCAGAGCTTTTCCGCGAGGTGGATATGGGCGGCGTGGTGCTGAAGAGCTGGCCAGTATTCAAGCCGTTTCTCGAAGCGGACAAGATATTCAACCTTCCCATTGCCAAGCATCACGGCCTTGTGGGCGTGACGCTGGGAATGAAGAACTGGTACGGGATTCTGGGCGGCGAGCGCAATCGGCTGCACCAGCAGATTCACCAGAGCCTTGTGGATCTGGCCAACTTTATGCTGCCCACTGCCACGTTCATGGACTGCTATCGTGTTCTTCTGCGGAACGGGCCGACCGGCGGGAACCTCGAAGACGTGGCCGTGAAGAAGACGATGGTTGCCGGAACCGATCCGGTGGCGATCGACGCTTACGTGGCGAAGGCCTACTGGGATCTGGACCCGGAGCACTTGCCCTATTTGCAGATGGCCGCCGCGCGCGGGCTCGGCACCTTGGACTTTGCCGCGCTTCGGGTGAAGACGAGCCAGTTGGGATAGAGCGCGCCTCGTTTGAGCGAAGGCGGATATTCGCGGCAGGGTCTTTCCCCCCCCCCGAAACTGCGGAGCTGCCAAGACTCTGCGCGTCTGGCGTAAAGGACAATCGGTAGAGTTGACCGTGCCCCAAGGCATGTAGTTTGACTTCAAATCTGCCTGCCGCCCGAGGCCGGAGCCTGCGCTCTGGCCTCATTGCGTTGGCCCTGCGAACTATTTTCTCCAAATTAGTAACTCTCAGCCTTCCGGCCACCGCTTTCCAGGGAATCAAACTGTCCATATGCGGCGTGCTCCGGGCTGCCTAAACTTGAGGCAGTATGGCAAGCCTCGCTCCAGCGCCGACCTCGGGATATCGCGGCCGGCTTGCGCCCTCGCCCACCGGCTACCTGCATGTGGGCCACGCGCGCACCTTCTGGACCGCATGGCTGCGGGCGCGCGAGGCTAGCGGTGCGCTAATCATGCGCATGGAAGACCTGGACCCGGACCGCAGCAAGGCCATCTACGCCGAGGCCGCGCTCGACGATCTGCGCTGGCTGGGCATTCGCTGGACTGAGGGTCCGGACAAGGGCGGCCCGTTCGCTCCCTACGTGCAAAGCAAGCGGCGGCCGGTCTATCTTGCCGCGTGGCGCAAACTGCTGCGGGCCGGCTGGCTGTTTCCCTGCCGCTGTTCGCGCAAGGATCTGGAGTCCGCCCTCGGCGCGCCCCACGAAAGCTCGCAGCCCGGTGGACAAAGCAACGGCAAGCTCGAACCGCTGGACGACGAGCCGATCTATCCCGGCACCTGCCGGCAGAATCTTTGGCGCGCTCCACAACTGCCCGGTCCCACGGCGAGCGACATTGAAACCCCGGACGGCATCAACTGGCGCTTCCACGTGCGCGACGGCGAAGTGGTGGAGTTCTATGACCAGAACCTGGGACCGCAGCGCTTCGTGGCCGGCGAAGACTTTGGCGATTTCGTAGTGTGGCGGCGCGACGGCGTGCCCAGCTACCAGCTAGCGTGCGTGGCCGACGATGCAACCATGGGCATCACGGAAGTGGTGCGCGGCGCCGATCTGCTCAAGTCCACAGCGCGCCAGATTTTGATCTACCGCGCGCTGGACCTGACGCCGCCGGCCTGGTTCCATTGCAAGCTGGTGGTGGACCACAACGGCCGCCGCCTGGCCAAGCGCCACGATTCCCTGAGCCTGCGCGCCATGCGCCAGCGCGGCCTGACACCGATGAAGATTCTCGCCGCGGAGCTGCCCGTCGAGGCGTGAAATAGTAGCTAGAAGCTGCCTTTCACGGTATCCTCGGCATCCCGGCCTTGCTGCTCGGTGGATCGACGGGATTGTACTTCCGCGCCAGATCGGGCGTGGACTGCACGTCTTCCGCCGGCGGATTGACAGCCTTCTCCACCTCCGCCGCGAACACATAGCTCGGCCCGAACATGTTGCTCGTAAAAATCACCAGCTTCTTGTCGGGCGAGAAGCGCACATTCGGCTCCTCGCGATAATAGTGGTGCGACATATTGACGAGCCGCTCGGAGTGGAATACACCCGGCTGCCAGAATGCCGCCTTGTTGAGTGCTCCGTTCCCGCCCTTCATCAACTCCGGATGAAAGAGCTCGATCCACTCGCCGTCCTTGGCTCTGGCCACCTGCCCAGGATCGCCGCCGTCGCCGCAGAACAGATCCAGATCCTTGGTCAGGTTAAAGTGAATCGACCACTCGTCGCGCTGCATGTGATACGCCGTGCGCTTGCCGGTCTTCAGGTTGTAGCTGGCCAGGAAAAAGTCTTCGCCCTTGGGATACTGCCAGTCGTACCAGATCGTCTCGCCGTCCAGGCCCCAGAACTCGTGCCCCGCAATCTCCATCAGCATGGTCCGCTTGTGGATCAGCGTGTTGTGCGTGCCGTCAGCGTGGATCATCCAGATGCGGTCCACCTTTTGCCACGGCCCTTCGTGGCAATACATCAGCAGCGTGGGGTCGGTGGGCGAAAACAGAAGGTGGTTCACCCAGTCGGTAGAGTGCAGCAGAATCTTGATGTCGCCCGGCTTCGCGCCGTTCGGTCCCGGCTCCAAGCGAATAGTAAACAGCACCAAAGGCAGCCGTGCCGCCAGCCGTCGCTCCATCATCTCGCCTTTGTCCATCGGCTGATAATGCGGCCCCTGCGCATCGCTCGCTACGCGATTGTCCGGCCGCGGCGGTGCCGGCATGTTCTGCCCATATTCCTTGCCTGCCGCGTCGCCCTCAATATATGTTCCCGCCGCCAGCGTCTCGTCCGCGTTAACGCACACGATCATCCGCTTCGCAGGCAGGTCCACCAGCTTGCGAATTTTGCCGCTGCTGGTGTCGGCCTTGTAGACCGACGTCACGCCAGTTGCCGGGTCGATTTTGGTGTAGAAGACACTGTTGGATTTGTACCCCGCCACCAGCGCATGAACCATGCCTGCGAACATCGGTCCCTTCGCATCGGCCGACCGCGGCGGATTTGCCACCAGCAGCTTGCTCTGCCGCGTCGCCATCTCCATTACGTGGATGCCGTCGGGCGCGGTGTAGATCATCTGCTTGCCGTCCGGCGTGTAGGCGTTCACGTTGAAGTAGAACCCGCCGGAGTTGGGCTCGCTGCTCAGCCGCCAGACGCGATGCCCCGTGTCCTTGTCCACCCAGGTCTTTGGCGGCAGGGAACCGCCCTGTGCGGTCTGAGCGATGCAGCCAAAAGATAAGTTGACGAGGGCAAGGGCGGCGAGCGTGCGGATGCGCATGGCGGAACGGCTCCTTCAGACTGGATTGGGGTGAAGAGAGTTCACCTGCCAGTTACGGGAGTCGATCTGGTCCGCAACGAAAAAAGCACGAGCAGGCAGGTCTCTTATACACCGCCCAACTACCGATTGGGAAACTGTTCACATGGCGAAATCCGGACGGTAGCCATCTCCCAAGTTCTGCCAGCTTCCCATGCACAGAAATCTCGCTAACCCCGTTTCTTCAACTCCGGATAGCGCGCAAATATCCTGTGCCGGTCGTCCGCACTCAAACCGCTTAGCGGAACAGGCTTGTCTTGCGGTCGCGTGCCCTTCTGGTTCAGCACGTTCATCAGGCTCCATTCCCGTTGCAGCGTCTCGGGCTCCCGCGTCTCCAGGTCGTATCGCGTAAAGTCAATCGCCGCGGGCGGGTCGCCGGTCGTCCAGTTGCGCAGCAGCGCCAAGCGAAAGTCACGGTTCATGAACCACTCGATCTCCAACTCCTTTTCAGAGCCCGGCGCTCCCGTTCCTTTCGCATCAAACCGGTAGTTGAGCGAGTTGTTATTCGGCGTGTGCTTCCGCCACTCCAGGCCAAACGCGCCTTCGGTCATCACCTTCGTGTCCGGCCATCTCTCGCGCACCGCTTGCAGCCAATACGTCAAATCCTCATCGTGGCCGATCGATACCTCCCAAATGCCCGTCACCCAGCCAAAGCCATTCAGCGCGAGGCCCCGGTCAAAGTGCATCGCCGTTGTATCCAGCATCTCTTTGCGCCCGCCGGCGATTCCCAGTTTTGGATTGCCCACTGTCTCGATGGGGCCTACGCCCATCCTGCTGTTGAATCCGCCCTCGAAGCCTTCCCGCCGAGCGGAGAGAAAGTCGCAGGTCCACCCATCCAGGCATACGCAGTCAATAAAATCTGCAGCGCTTTGTGCGGGCTTCAGGTAATGTTCGCGGCTAGGATAGTAGGGATAGCAGACGCCACCATCGCCATCGCCGTAATCAATTCCATGCTGACTCCAGATCTGGCCCTGGCACACATGGATGCCCTCTTCGGTTGCAAGAAATCTCTGGTTCTCCGCATCCATATAGCCGGCCACCAGGGACTCCGGACGATACCCGCCACCCACCATCGTGGTGATCAACTGCAACGCGTCGTGAATGGTCTTGCGGGTTTCCGCGCGCGTGTTATACATGGGCGCGCAGTAGCCGCCCGGAATGAACGTGATCTCGTCGCCGTAGCGGTCATGATAGGAGGCCAGCAGCCGCCTGGCTTCCTTGTATTCCGGACGGCTGTCCTGCAACGCCAGCCAACTGATCGCCCAGGTCATCCGGCCACCCGGGCAGCCGCGCTCGAAGGCTTCCCGCCGCGCGCGGATACGTTCCGGTCGGTTGTCTGCCGCTTCATCCTCACCAATGGAGCGAGTCCGGGTGACCTCAATCTGGTTTACGCGCACGACCGAAACGTGCGTCAGAAATCGTCCGCGCAGCCCGGAGGAGTTCGACCCTGCTGCGAATGCATTCTTCTGAGCCGCCGCCAGCGTGAGACATCCCGCTGAAGCTGCCGCGCCGTTTAAAAACTGCCGTCTATTCCAATTTCTGTTCACAACCATCGTTCCGCACCACCTTTGCGCCGCCACATCTGGCGACAATAGGATAGGTCCTCGACGCGCTTTTCACGCGGTGAAAACCGCGCCGGCTGCCTCCAAGCGACAACCCAACGGCTGGCTCCTATACTTACCAGGGGTGGAAACGAGCCGTATTCCGGTTCCAACTCAGAGGAATAATTATGACTACAATCAGTCGCCGCAATTTTATCGCCGCCGCCGCAGCTACCGCGGTTGCCACCCGCCTGGGCGCACAGAGCCAGACGGCAGCCCAGCTCACGCTCACCCTTCCGGCCGAGGCAACAGGCCCGCACATGCCTGCCGACTTCGTGGGCTTGTCCTATGAAGTGCAGCAGCTCAACGACCCGAGTTTCTTTTCGCTGAAGAACACCGGCCTCATTCGCGAGTTCAAGGCGCTGTCGGCGCATGGCGTGTTGCGGCTCGGCGGCAACACCAGCGAGTTCGCCTATTGGCAGCCCACGCTTAGCGCGCCGGAGCCCGAGCATCCCAAGACCCGCGAGGTGGTCGGCGAGCCCAAACCAAACTACTACTCCGTTACGGAAGAGGCCGTGCGCAACCTGGCCGCATTCCTGAAAGCTACCGGATGGACCTGCCTCTACGGCATCGGCATGGGAACCAACGTCCCCGAGCGCGCCGCGGCGGAAGCTGAGTTCGTGGCCAAGACTCTCGGCGCGAGTTTGCAGTATTTCCAGATCGGTAACGAGGTGGACATGTTCGACCGCCACCTGCGCGATCCCAAAACCTGGTCCGCGAAGACCTATCTAGCCGAGTGGCTCACCCTTGCCCGCGCCATCACCGCCCGCGTGCCCGATGCCAAATTCGGCTTGCCCGATGTGGCTGCGAATGTGGCCTGGCTCACCGAGATCGCCGATCTCTGGCCTGCCGTCGAGAATCCGCCGCACGTCACCACGCTGACGCACCATCACTACTTCGGCGGCCCTGCCACCAATCCGGAAGTCAACATCCCCAACCTGCTGAAGCCAGCCACAATGGCCAAGGTGCAGAAGACTGCCGACACCGCGACCGCCGCAGCCAAGAAAGTGGGCGCGCGCGTCCGCATGACGGAAGGCAACACCTGCTATCGAGGCGGCAAGCCGGGAGTGTCCGACGTGTTCGCCGCGGCGCTCTGGGCCGCAGACTATTCGCTACTGCTGGCCAGCAACAACTACTCCGGCATCAACCTGCACGGGGGTACCGGCCAGTCGGTCGCGAACTCCGTCGGCGGCGCTTTGCCGGGCGATGTGCTGCTCAAGGAAAAGGGTGAGACCGCAGAGCAGATCGCGACGCATCCGCACCCGTTCTACACGCCGATTGCGACCTTCGGCGCGGACTACATGCTGGAGCCTGTTGCCTACGGCTTGAAGTTTGCCGGATCGTTTGCTGGAGCAACGTTTCTCCTCGCCGATCTCACCGCAAAAATTCAAGCAACAGGCGTCGACGCCAGCGCCTACGCCGTCAAGCTGGCAAGCGGGCAAACCTCTGTCATCATCCTCAACAAGGATGCGGATAAGGCTCTCGAACTGACTGTGGACTTCGGAGCCGGCAAGGCAGGTGAGGTGGAAACGGAAACGCTGCACGCCCCCGCACTCGATAGCCGCGAGGCGCACATCACGCGCTCCGCAAAACCCGGCCACGCAAAGGGCGGCAAATACACTGTCACCGTTCCCAAAGCCACGGGCCTTCGCCTGACGCTCAAGGGCTAGAGCATTTTCACCATTGATGTAGAGCAGCTTTGAAGGGTACGGGCTTTAGCCCGTACATAAACCCCGCAAAATGAGTTGGGCTTTAGCCCCTGAGGGAATGATTATCCCTCTATACCATTTCTGAAACTGCGCTAAAAGGCCTTATCAAACAGAAGCATCGCGCCGCCGCGATGTTCTCGCGGCGGCGCGGCGCATTTTGCATCCGCATACCCGACCTTCACGCATCCCAATGCTTACGCGTGTTTGATAAACGTCCCCAACTGCAACTCGACCATGGCCTGCTGCAGCTGGGCCTGCGTGTTCATAACGATCGGCCCACGCCACGCCACCGGCTCTTCCAGCGGCTTGCCGGAGACCAGCAGGAAGCGAATCCCCTCCGGCCCCGCCTGGACCACGATTTCATCCCCGCGATCGAACAGCACGAGCGAATGGTTTTTCGCGTCGTACACCGGCGTTGCATTTGGATCGACAGCCGACTCCGTCAGCACAGCCTGCGGGGCCGAAGCATCGCGGAAGGTTCCCGCCCCGGCAAAGACATACGCAAACGCATTCCGAGTCGTCTCCACCTGGATGCGCTTCTTCTTACCCGGCGGAACGGAAATATCCACGTAGCGCGCATCAACCGACATTGATTCAGTCGCCACGCCCTCCACAGGCCCTCGTTTGCCCCAGAAGTCCCCGCAGATAATGCGCGCTTTGGTTCCATCGTCTTCGGTGACCTCCGGAATGGCGCTCGACGGAATGTCCTGGTAGCGCGGGTCGGTCATCTTCAGATGCGCGGGCAGGTTCGCCCACAACTGAAAGCCGTGCATGCGGCCGTTCGCGTCGCCCTTCGGCATCTCCTGGTGCAGAATGCCGCTGCCGGCCGTCATCCACTGCACGTCGCCCGCGGTCATGCGGCCCTTGTTGCCCAGGCTGTCGCCATGCGCTACCTCCCCGGCCAGCACATACGTGATGGTCTCAATGCCGCGGTGGGGATGCCAGGGGAAGCCGGCAATGTAATCCGCGGGATTTTCGTTGCGAAAATCGTCGAGCAGCAGGAACGGATCGAACTCGGCTGTTTTGCCGAAGCCGAACGCACGCTGCAGCTTGACGCCTGCGCCTTCGAGGGTGGGTTGGGTTTGAAGTATCTGTTTCACTGCACGAAGCGACATGGTAGACCTCCTGGGGACTGACTCGCGCGTACAACTATTGGATGCGGGCGCGAGATATTCGTTGCAACGACTATTCCTTCGGTATGAGCACGGCACGGACCAGCGCATTAACCGGGAGATTCAACTACCTGATAAGATTGCTGATTATTTGAAACACAAGCATGGGGCAGCACAGCCTTGGATCGCTCCCAATTGTGAAGCTGGCCGAGGTGCCCCATAAAGCTTCGCACCAAAAGCAAAGGACAAAATGGAACCACGGTATCTGGCGTTTGACATCGAAACCGCAAAAGACATTCCTGGCGAAGATTTCATCTGGCGTCCCCATCGGCCGCTTGGCATAGCCTGCGCGGCCACATTGGCCAGCGATACGGACCAGACAGTTCTCTGGCACGGTAAGACGCCTGACGGATCGCCTGCTGCGCAAATGAGTCGCGAAGACGCGCAGGAACTCGTCCATTATTTGGTGCAAATGGCGTCTGAGGGATACACCATCCTCACCTGGAACGGGCTGGGGTTTGATTTCGACATCCTTGCGGAAGAGTCCTCCAATCCCGCCGCCTGTAAGGAGTGCGCACTCGGCCATGTGGACATGATGTTTCATGCGTTTTGTTCTCTGGGCTACCCGATTGGGCTAGAAAAGGCCGCGCAAGGCATGGGTTTGCCTGGAAAGCCCGCCGGCATGAGTGGCGACAAGGCGCCCAGACTTTGGGCGCAGGGCCAATTCAAGACGGTCCTGGAATATGTTGCGCAGGACGTGCGAGTTGCACTGCAGATAGCGCAAGCCGGCGAGCAGCGCCACAGCCTTCAATGGACCACGCGCAAGGGCACAAGGAGTTCGATGCCCTTGAAGAATGGCTGGTTAAGCGTGGAGAAAGCACTGCGCCTTCCAGCGCCGGACACTTCGTGGATGTCAGCGCCAATTCCTCGCAGCGATTTTACCGCCTGGCTCACGGCCAGCTAATTGCCCCGCTGGAAACCCGGCATCCTCTGCGGCATGCCCGCTTCCGCTCCAGTTCTGAGCGCATCGTCGAGTAACCCGAAGTTCGCCTCGTTATCCACCCATTCCACAATGCCCCTGCCCCCGCGCCGCCGTATCCTCAAGAGAGACCCCGTGTCCGACTTCGCCCAAACCGTCAAGCAACAGGCCGACATCGTCAAGGTGATCGAAGGCTACATCCGCCTGCGCAAGGCCGGGGCGCAGAACTACTCCGGCCTCTGCCCCTTCCACAAGGAAAAATCCCCATCCTTCTCCGTCCACGCCGTGCGCCAGTTCTATCACTGCTTCGGCTGCCAGGCCTCGGGCGACGTCTTCAGCTTTGTCGGCAAGATCGAGAACGTGGGCTTTCCCGAAGCCGTTCGCATTGTGGCGCAAAAGGTAGGCATTCCTCTGCCCAAGCGCGAGTTTTCGTCGCCGGAAGAGGCCGCAGGCGCCCGCATGCGCGCCAGACTCTTTGATCTGCACGAGACCGCAACCGCCTTTTTCGAAGAGCAGTTGCGCGGCCCGGAAGGCGCTGTGGCGCGCGAATATCTCGCCGGTCGCGGACTGACGCCCGAGGGCATTGCCAAATTCCGCATCGGCTACTCGCCCGACAGTTTCAACTCCCTCCGCGACCGGCTCAAAGGCATGGCCGACGACGAAACCTTGCGCGCCAGCGGCCTCTTTAGCTCAAAGGAGCAGGGCGACGGCACAATGGGGACCATCTACGACCGCTTCCGCAAGCGCATCATGTTCCCCATCGCCAACGAGAGCGGCCGCGTGATTGCCTTCACCGCGCGCACCCTCGAAACGGGCGAGAAAGCCGGCCCCAAGTACCTCAATTCACCGGAGACGCCCCTCTACTCCAAGGGCCAGGTGCTCTTCAATCTGGACAAGGCCAAGACGGCGATTCGCCAGTTCGAGTTTGCCCTCCTGGTCGAGGGCCAGATGGACTGTATCTCGGTCTTTCTGCGCGGGATTCAGGCCGTCATCGCCACCAGCGGAACGGCCTTCACCGAGCAGCAGGTGGCGATTCTGCGCCGCCACACCTCCAATGTCGTCGTCAACTTCGACCCCGACGCGGCTGGCAGCAACGCCGCCGAGAAGTCCATCGCCCTGCTCACTGAGGAGGGCTTCACCATCAAGATCGTCACTCTCGACGGCGGCCTCGATCCGGACCGCTACATCCGCGAGCGCGGCGTCGAGGCCTACACGGCTGCAATCCGCGGCGCGCGCCGCCAGTCCGACTACCTGATCGAGCGCGCCCGCCAAATGTTTCCCGGCGCCAGCGGCGAGCAGAAGGTCAAAGCGATGAACTACTTGCTGCCGCACATCCGCCGCCTGCCGGAAAAGCTGTCCCGCGAGCAGTTTGCAGCGGACGCCGCGCAAAAGCTCGGCATCGATTCAGCCGTGCTGCGCGAGGAGCTGCGCCAGGCAGCACTCAAGCGACGCGACCACGTCGAGACCAAGGCCACGACGCTGACAGAAGTCGAGCGGGTGCTGATGCGGGCGCTGGCCATCGACGACCCGGAAAACGAGTCGGCGCGGCGGCTGGCCATTCAGGCGCTTGCCGAGCAACCCACGTGGTTTGAGCATCTTGGCACGTACAAGGCGCTGCAGGCACTGGCCAGCCGCCAGGCCCGCGACCCCATGGATGTGGTCGAGGACCCTGCCCAACGTGCCTTGCTGGCCGAAGCGCTGCTGGCTGAAGTCAAGCCGCCCGAGCCCGGCGAAGTGCAGAGCGCCGTCCAGGAGATCCAGGAACGCACCATGGAGAACCGCCAGCGCGAACTCCGTTCGTTGATCGCCGAGGCCGAGCGCCGCGGAGATTTTGCCGAATTGGCCCTCCTGTCGCAGCAAAAGTTGGAGCTTGACAGGGCCTTGCGCCAGTTGCACAATCACAGGCCCCCGCAGCAGTAGAGCAAATTCGCAGTTGGTGTGGAGTGGTTTTGAAAGGGCACGGCTTCAAAGCCTGCCCTGAGCGAAGTCGAAGGGTGACGCAAAGACCGCAAAAATCTGCGGGGCTTTAGCCCCTGAGGGAATGCTTTTTCCTCTATACCATCAGGAAAAATGCGGTAGATGCCGGTCCGGCCGTACCCGGCAGCAGGTCCGAAAACTGCCCTAAAACAGGCGAATACTGCGTCGAAATCCCCCCTGTCGGCGTCTAACTAAATAGAAGCAGGAGTGGTTGGGAGACACGTCTTCCCGGCCTGGATTGACAACACTCCGCCGCTGTTCTCTTGCCCCCGGTTTTTTGCTGGAGACGACGCGGCAGATTGTGGTAATCTATTGATCTCTGTGAGGATGCGCGCCCCTCTGCCCCACACATGAGCTACGGCTCGCGGGCTATTCCAGGCGAAACCTGAAGCGCTGTCATCCTGTTCCGAGCAACTACCTGAAACCGCTTCTTTTTTTGCGGGTGACCGCAAATCCGCGTCCACATGCCTGCGGAGATTTCCTCGCGGAAATCTTTTTTGCATGCCGGGATAGGACCACGCACCGTCGCGCAATGCGGTGCTGAATATCTACTGCGCTGGAGAGAAGGAAAATTTTGGCGATTGACGACAAATTTGAACACGACATCGACAACATCGTTGAAGTAGGCAAAGAGAAGGGCTATCTCACCTACGGCGACGTGAATGACATGCTGCCGGATGAGATCGGCTCAGGCGACGATCTCGACGATCTGATTACAACCATCGGCACCCAGGGCATCGATCTCATCGACGCTCCCAAGTTTCCCGGCGACAAGGACTTCGAGCTCGAAGAAGGCGAGGATGTCGAACTCGACCTCACGCCTGGCACTTTGGAAAAAACCAACGACCCCGTCCGCATGTATCTGCGCGAGATGGGCACCGTGCCGTTGCTCACGCGCGAGGGCGAAGTCGAAATCGCCAAGCGCATCGAGCGAGGCCAGTTGCGCGTACTCAAAGCCATCTCCCGCTCGCCTATCGTCATCCGCGAGATTGCGGCGCTGGGCGAAGACCTCAAGCGCGGCGTGCGCAACGTAAAAGAAGTGGTGGTCTTCGACGAAGAGGAGCTCACCGAAGATGTGGTGCTGACCCGCGTCAAGGCCACCGTGGCCCGCATTGAAACGCTGGTCAAACACCAGAAAAAGATTGCCGCCTTTGAAGAGAAGCAGGTTGCGATCACTGCTTCGGCCACCAAGGCCAAGGTCAAGGAAGCGCGCCGCCTGCGCTGGATGATTGCCCGCGAAAAGGTCTACATCTCCCGCATCGTGCGCGAACTCAAATACACCGCCATGGAGCGCAAGCGCCTGCTCGACAGGGTCAACAAGACCGTCGACACCATGCGCACGCTCGAGCGGCAGATTCGCTCGCTCGACCAGAAGTTTGACGCCTCCAAGAGCGAGGAGCTCAAGAAGGAGTACCGCCGCCAGCAGAAAAACTGCAAGGTGGATCTGGAAAAAATCGAAGGCGACGCCGGCGTCTCCATTGCCGAACTCAAGCGCACGCAGCGCGAAATGATTCAGGGCGACATGGATGCCGAGCAGGCCAAGAGAGAGCTGATCGAAGCCAATCTTCGGTTGGTTGTATCCATCGCCAAAAAGTACACCAACCGCGGCCTTCAGTTCCTCGACCTCATTCAGGAGGGCAACATCGGCCTCATGAAGGCGGTGGACAAGTTCGAGTACCGCCGCGGCTACAAGTTCTCGACCTATGCCACCTGGTGGATTCGTCAGGCCATCACCCGCGCCATCGCGGACCAGGCCCGCACCATCCGCATCCCGGTGCACATGATTGAGACCATCAACAAGCTCATCCGCACCAGTCGCCAGCTTGTGCAGGAACTGGGCCGCGAGCCATCGAGCGAAGAGATTGCGCGCCGCATGGATATTCCTGTCGCTAAGGTCCGCAAGGTACTCAAGATCGCGCAGGAGCCCATCTCGCTTGAAACCCCCATCGGCGAAGAGGAAGATTCGCACCTCGGCGACTTCATTGAAGACCGCCAGGCCGTCTCGCCCTCTGAGGCCGTCATCAGCGTCAACCTCAAGGAGTACACCTCGCAGGTTCTGCGCACGCTTACTCCTCGCGAAGAGCGCGTCATCAAGATGCGCTTTGGCCTTGAAGACGGCTCCGAGCACACGCTGGAAGAAGTCGGCCAGAGCTTCCAGGTCACCCGCGAGCGCATCCGCCAGATCGAAGCCAAGGCTCTACGCAAGCTGCGTCATCCCTCGCGAAGCCGTAAGCTGAAAGCCTTCGTCGAAGGCGTCAAAGATATGTAATGCAGTTGAAATGTAAGTCCGGCTGAACGTTAGCCGAAAACAAAAAAGCTGCGGCCTTGGAAGGGGCTGCGGCTCTTTTGTTTTCGGCCTTCTGTGCAATGCTCTCCCGGACAGGGCAATCCCATGAACTAATTTTCTTGATGCAACGGGTTCCAATTCCCCGCGCCGGAGGCGCAAAGTACGTTAGCCCCGCGCTTCAGCGTGGGGTTTGGGGTCGTAATTTGCCACAAAGCCCCGTCGGGGCGGTGCCAAAAGACGGACAATCGGCAACCATTTGACGTTCATGCAATCGCCCTGCTCTCCCGGATTCCCAGTCATAGAGAGTGCCTTCGCTCGGCTATAATTTTTAGTTAACCCCGCCAAGGCAAATTGTCCTGCGAATGCGGCAAAGACCGTTAGTATGGAACATTCTTCCTGGCTCCTTTGAAAGGTGAACTCATCGATGAAAGACATCTCCCGCCGTCAGTTTGGTACGGGCGTCGCCGCAACGGCTGCCGCGCTTGCCTCGGCTTCGTTGCCGAAGTTTGCATTCGGCCAGCCTCATCCCGCCAGTCGCCAGTTACCGCAGGGCTTCCTCTGGGGATGCGCCACGGCGGCCTACCAGATTGAAGGCGGAGCAAACGAAGATGGCCGCGGGCCGTCGGTCTGGGACATCTTCTCGCACACGCCGGGCAAAACCTATCAGGGCGATACCGGCGACATCGCCGACGACTCCTATCACCTCTACAAAGAAGACGTGCGCCTGCTCAAGAACCTGGGCGTGGCTACCTACCGCATGTCTATCTCCTGGTCGCGCGTTTTTCCAAGCGGCAAAGGCCAGCCCAATCCCAAGGGCCTCGACTACTACAACCGCGTCGTCGACGAGCTGCTGGCCAACAACATCACGCCCTACATCACACTCTTCCACTGGGATCTGCCCGCGGCGCTGCCGGGCGGCTGGCAGTCGCGCGACACGTCGAAGGCCTTCGCGGAATACGCGGCTTATATGACTAAACACCTCTCCGACCGCGTGCATCACTGGATGACGACCAACGAGTTCAGTTGCTTCACCGACCTCGGCTACAAGGAAGGCCGCTTCGCGCCGGGCCTCAAGCTGCCCCCGGCTCAGGTCAACCAGATTCGCCACAACGCTATCCTGGCCCACGGGCTTGGGGTGCAGGCTATCCGCGCCAACACCCCAAGCGGCACGCAGGTAGGCCTCGCGGAAAACGCCAGCATCTATGTGCCTGTGATAGAAACTCCTGAACACATTGAGGCCGCCCGCAAAGCCACGCGAGACGGTAGCGCTCCGTTCCTGACCACGCTGATGGAGGGCAAGTATCCCTCCACCTACCTGGAGCGCGAAGCAGCCAATGCGCCCAAGGCAGAGCCCGGTGACATGGAGGCGATCGGCAGCAAGCTGGACTTTGTCGGCCTCAACGTCTACACCGCGGACTACGTGGAGGCAGACGGCTCCGCCCAGGGATATGCGATCGTGCCGCGCCCGGCGTCGTACCCGCACATGAGTGCGTCCTGGATCAACGTCGCTCCCGAGTGCGCCTATTGGACCATCCGCAATGTGAGCGACCTCTGGCATCCGCCCGCGATTTTTATTTCAGAAAACGGCTGCTCGTCAGACGACGTGCCCAACGCCGAAGGCCGCATTGAAGACACCGACCGCGTGATGTATCTGCGCAACCACATCACCAACGTGCAACGCGCCGCCGCGGAAGGATACCCCATCAAGGGATACTTCCTCTGGAGCTTGCTCGATAACTTCGAGTGGGGCGATGGGTACAGCAAGCGGTTTGGCATTCACTACGTGGACTTCAAGACCCTCAAGCGCACGCCCAAGCTCAGCGCCGAGTGGTATCGCAACGTAATCGCCCGCAACGCGGTGGCGTAACGTCCGGCGGAACGGGAACTCCTCAAGCAACGCAGGAGCCCCGTTCCACCGTGCAGATCTTCACTTGCCCAATTGCTTCACAAAGAAGTCCGCCATCATGTGGTTGGCTTCGATCGCCTCAGGTAGCTTTGGGTCGTACCAGAAGGCGTGCGTGAGGGCATCGAAAATCACCAGCCGCGCATCCACGCCAGCATTCAGATAAGCCCGATGCAGATTGACCGTGCCGCTCAGCAGCAGATCGCGGCCGCTGGCAACAAACAGCGTTGGCGGCAGGCCGTGCAGATCGGCGTAGATAGGCGACAGCACCGGATCGCGAGGATCCGTGGAGGCGACATACGCCGACAGAAGCGGGCCCTGTGCTGGCGGGTCCAGATGGCCGGAAAGGCCGCGCAATCCATACATCGCCATTGAGTCGCCCGGCCGCGCAAAGTCGCCCATGCCGCTGAAGATGCCCAGAGCCGCGGGCAACGGCAGGCCCAGTTGTTTCAACTTCACCGCGACCTCGGCCGTGAGAATGGCTCCGGCTGAGGTTCCATAGAGGACGATGTGGCCGGGCTTGTACGTCTTCAGCAACTCCTTGTAGACGGCTACTGCGTCGTCCACAGCCGCGGGAAACGGATGTTCGGGCGCCAGCCGATAGAGCACGGCGACGACCTTGATCTTGGTATAGCCGGCAATCGGTATCGACTCCGTGTACGAACCTGAATCGGAGTCGAAGCCGCCGCCGTGCACGTTCATCAGCACCTTGTCGCGGTTCGCTTCAGGCATCCCCTCCGGCGTCACAATGCGCACTGGAACGCCGGCGATCGTGTTCTCGACAAGCTTGTTGGGGCACAGCGCGCTCCATGCCACGCGGGCGCCGGCCGTATAAGCGTCAGTCCGGGTGCGCCGCTCGGCAAGCGCCTCGGGCGGGCCCTGGTCCGGCATCGCGCGGCCCAGCACCTTTTGCGCCTCGGGGCTGATTGTCGCCGGCACCGGGACCATGCGCGTTATGTGCGCGGTGCCGTTGGCGTCGATATAACTTGTGTCCCGGTTAGGTGCTTCCGCTGCGGTGGTGGACTGCGAAGCGGGCTGCTGCGCGGCCAGCGCGGCTGAGGCCAGCAAAACAAGAATGGCGTAGCGATGGGGTAGAGAACTCATTCGGTCGTCTCCTCCTGAGGGGACCTGCTCGATTCAGAGTAGAGTCCGCGACGGTAAAATCACACCGTCCACCATATCCAGAAAATGCCGCACCGTCCACCGCACCGATTCTTCTGGGAGGAGCCCGTCCAGACAGACAGTTGCGATCGTGTCCGCACGCGAGTCAAAGATAACTCTTCCAGATAGCGCAAACAGCAAAGGGCAGCGATTTGGTCGCTCCCCTTTGCCGTTTGGTTCTGGTTACTTAGTATTAGTGCGGTAATACGAGCAAGCCGCTTGCCAGCAACTTCTCTGTCAGCTTGTCCAGAGCCTCGGAGAATTTGTACGAGACAGCCCGTACGCTCATGCCCAGAAGCATGGCTGCTTCGGCCTGAGTGTACTCCTGAAGCACGATCCGGCTCAGCAACTGACGGTCGAGCGAACCGAGCTTGTCCAGGCACCTTTCCAGATCGAGAACAAAGATCACCGCGTCCTCGAAGGTACGGATCGGACGGCTGGAAGCCCATCCCCGCGACACTGGATCGCCCAGGATCGACGGGGCCCTGCCCACTTGCATGGAGGCATACAGATAGCGCCGTAACATGCTCTCTGTGTGCTTCCGGTAGAAGGCCAGACTGACCACGGGCGCAGGCGCCGGGTCGGCCTTCGGAGCTTTTGCCGGACTTGCCTGCGGCTGTGCCGCCGCCTTCTGTTCCCATTGCCTCCGTTCTTGCTGCCACTCTACCTGCGGACTACTTGCTCCCCAAACGGTTGCCAACTGGAGGGCTGCGCTCATAGCACACCTCCCATTGCTTCAGCCGGCGTCCAGACTCTCGTATGCGGCTTGCGGGCTGGACGCCCACGCCGCTTCCGTGTTTCCGGCGACGGAAAATCCTGCAGTTTGACTTCACACTCCTTGCAATAAACGCTCCCTTGAGTTTGGGCGCGGTACCAAAGACAGCCGCACCCCTCGCAAATCTTTATTTGCACGCGCAATTCCATGACGGTTTCTCCGTTGTTGTGTCGTCTCCCGATAGACTGTTTTTCTTTCTGTTGTTCCTCGGGGTGAAGAGAACCAGGCAGGGCAACTCAGGTTTCTCATGTCCTGATGGGGGATTGTCGCCTTCGCTCTCTTGTTTTTTGTCATGCTCATAGCGCGCAGATCCTGGAATTTTCAAGTCCTGGCCTGTCCCCTGGCGCCCCTCTTGCAAGGCGCCACGGGATGAAGATGGGTCCGGGAACAAATCCCACGGCAGTGCGTGAAAAAGTGCACACGTCCACCGCGGGATGTTCATTGGCAACTGAAGGGGACAGAATCTCTGTCCCGCTCAAAAATGAGCCAAGGAAGCATTTCCCAAAAAATTCCCACAAACCAGAACGAGATGAAGTAACACCAATCTAGGGATATGTATCTCTTGCGTCAACGTCTCAACGCAGTTTTGCATTCCTGTGCTTTCCAATCATTATTAAAGCGCTGACAATGAAGGCCAATTGCCCAATACAACTTTTCTGGGGGAAAACTAAGGGCGGCCTTGCCCATTGCTGGTGGCGAATTATCCACAAATGAATTTTACCCAGATGCACGAACGTCTACGCCTGGAGCTCATGCGCAGGATAAAGCGCGGGACGCTCAGTGTCTCTCTGTTGGCTCGACAGACTGGCTTTGGGCAGGCGCATCTGTCTAACTTTCTGCATTGCCGCCGCCAGCTCTCGCTCGATGCACTGGATCGAATCCTCGCCTCCCAGCATCTGACCGCCGCCGATCTGCTCCCCGTCATTGGCCGTCCGGGCGATTCGTTCACCGACACGGAAAACAGCGCGGTGCCCATTGTTTCTCATGCCACGGCTCTCTTCGAACCCTACATTCGCCCGTCCGCGGTTCACTCCATGCTGCGTTTGCCTGCCGGCGTTCTCCAGGCCTTGCACACCCGCGTCTCGAACGCGCGCCGTGTCTGGCAGCGCTTTGTCGCCGTGCGTATTCCGGCCGCCGATGCACTGCCCATGGATCCGCTGGTGCTGCCCGAAGCCATCGCGCTCATCGATCGCCACTACAATTCGCTCGCGCCCTATCGCCCCAACCGGCAGAATGTCTACGCGGTCCGGCATGGCGCGCACCTCACGCTGCGCTATGTGGATTTTTCTTCAAACCGGCTCGTCCTGCGCCCGCACAACATCGCCTTCCCGGTCGAGCTGATCGAAATCGGGTCCGGCGAGTCTCCCGGCGACTTGATTGCAGGCCGCGTTGCGCTCATTGTCAACGAGCCGTAGGGCTTGTCATCGAATTCCCAGGGAATTCGAGGGCAGTCCTTACCCCTCGTGCACCGTGTCCGGATTATCGAATCGCGTGAACTTTCCAACCCAGTTCAGATACACGGTATCCGTGGGGCCGTTGCGCTGCTTGGCGATGATGATTTCGGACTTGGCCTTTTCCTCGGCGCTCAACTCTTCCGTGCGGTTGTAGTAAGCCTCGCGGTGAATGAACGCCACCACGTCGGCATCCTGCTCAATCGAGCCGGACTCGCGCAGATCGCTCAGCAGCGGCCGCCGGTCTTCCCCGCGCCGTTCGCTGGCACGCGATAGCTGCGACAGCGCAACCACCGGAACGTGCAGTTCCTTGGCCAGAGCCTTCAGCCCGCGCGAGATTGCCGACACTTCCTGCGTGCGGTTCTCATAGCCCTTCTTGCCGCCCGAGGGCAGCGTGGCCGTCATCAGTTGCAGATAATCCACCACCACCAAATCCAGCCCGCCGGCATTCTGTTTCAGCCGCCGCGCCTTGGCACGCATCTCGGCCAGCGATATGCCCGCCGAGTCGTCGATGAAAATGTGCGACTCCACCAGTTCGCCCAGCGCCTTCTGCAACTTGCCGGACTCTTCCTGCCCCAGGAAGCCCTTCTGCAACATCTGCTGGTCCACCCAGGCCTGCGAGGCCAGCATGCGTCGCAGCAGCGACTCCTTGCTCATTTCCAAGCTGAAGATGGCCACAATCGCCTGGTGGTTGATCGCCGCGTTCTGCGCAATGTTGATGGCGAACGCAGTCTTGCCCATCGAAGGGCGCGCCGCAATAATAATCAGCTCGTCCTTCTGCAACCCGCTCGTCAGCCGGTCCAGGGCCGTAAAATCCGTAGCCAGCCCCGTCACTTCGCGGCTTTGCTTATAGAGATTGTCGATTGACCCGAACGAGTTCGCGACAATCTTGTCCAGCGGTTCCAGCCCCTGCGCCAGGCCCTTTTCGCTGACCTCGAGCAACTGCGACTCGGTCACGTCCAGCACGCCGATCGCGTCTTCGCTCTGGTCTGCAGCCCGCGCGATTGCCGAGGAACAAATCAGCATCAGCTTGCGCAGCAGGCTCTTGTCCTTCACGATCCGGATGTACTCTTCGATCACCGGCCGCCGCGGCAAACCCTCCGTCAGCGACGCCAGGTACGCAACGCCGCCCACCGCCTCGACTTCCTTGTAGCGGGCCAACTCGTTCGACAGCGTCACAATATCCACCGGCCGCTGCGCGTCTACCAACTCGCCCATACGCAGGTAGATACGCCGATGCGAGTCCAGCGAAAAGGCGTCCGCCTCAAGCTTTTCCGCGGCCTCGGAGTAGGCGGCATTGTCCAGCAGAATTGCGCCAAGAATTGTCTTTTCGGCGTCTATGTTCGCCGGCAGTCCGGCATCGAGAGTGAGATCGGGAATAGCAGCCATGTCTACAAAAAGTGTAGGCCAGTCGGCGCCGCGCTCCATCTGTGAACATCCTGCGCCAACTGCGGAAAACCAGGACAAGCGCGCAATAGCCTCTTCTTCTTCAGCATTCCCATCTTCAGGCCCGGCACCAGGCGGAGACCTCCATCCAGCAGATTGTGCTTTAGTTGTAGCCGCTCCCCGCCCCCTGGCCTGCGAAGATGGTAGGGATGGTCCGTAAAGCCTGTTCGGCTTCGGGCAGCGCTGTTCCAGGCAGGACTCGCCATGCAACGTGTCGCACTGATCTATAACCCGGCCTCTGGCCAGCACTCCGCCTGGCGCGCCGCCGCTGTTCAACAGGCCATCGCCGTATTCGCCGAGGCGGGTATTGAAGCCGAGGCCTTTGTCACCGAAGGGGTCGGCAGCGCCACCACACTGGCAGAGGAGGCCGTGCGTCGCGGCTTCGACACCGTTCTAGCCTGCGGAGGTGACGGCACTGTACACGAGGTTCTGCAGAGCCTGGTCGGCACCGACGTTGCCCTCGGCGTAGTTCCCCTGGGAACCGCCAATGCTCTTGCTTCCGATCTGGGCCTGATTGCCTCTCCCGCAAAAGTGGCGCGCACCCTGCTCGCCGCCACTCCTGTGCGCGTCTCGGTTGGCCGCATTCACTATCACGACCCCGCCGGCAACCCCGCCTCGCGTTACTTCACCGTCGCCGCGGGCGTCGGCGCAGACGCTCTGCTCATGTCGCGCATGGACACGCGTCTCAAGCGCCGCCTGGGCTACGTGCTCTACATCATTGAAGCCTTCCGCATCTGGGCCACGCACTCGTTCCCGCTCTTCCAGACGATTGTGCCAACCAGCGAAGCCGGCGATGTTCCCAATGAGCGTGTAGTCGAGGTCTCGCAGTTGCTGGCCGTGCGCGTGAGCTCGTTTGGCGGAGTTCTCCAGAATCTCGCACCGGGCGCCAGCCTGCGCAACGGCCACCTCAGTCTGCTTGCCTTCAAGACCCGCAGCCGCTTTCGCTACTTGCTGTTTCTGCTCGCGGTCATTGTCAGGCGTCACACCTTCGCCCGCGAAGTCGAGCTCATGGAGACCGAGTCTGTTGAGTGCCGCCCCTGCAACGGCTCCAAAGATTCGTTTTTCGTCGAAGCCGATGGCGAAGTGCTCGGCATGCTGCCGGTGAAGTTGGAAGTCGTCCCCCACTCGCTCAACCTCCTCGTCCCGCCCGGCCCAAGGCCATGATTGTCGGCCTGCATTACGCCAATCCGTAAGAGCCTGTCCAAAAAACTTGAATTTAGGTGAAGGGCTCAAGCTTCAGGTGAAGGGTACGGGCTTCAGCCCGTACATAAACCCAGCAAAACAAATTGGGCTTTAGCCCCTGAGGGATATTCTTTTATCTCGTCTCCGGCCTCTTCTCAGAGTTTCTGCGCACACGCAAACAATACCTCACGCAATCAGATGCAGCGCCTTCGCTCCATTGATCACCGCATCGGCCACAAGATGCCGGTCGAAAGTTGCCAACTTGCCGCCGTGTGCCTGAGCCAGCGCCAGCAGATAAGTGTCGGTCACCTGGCCTGAGTCGAGCAGCCGTGTCGCATCGATGTGCTGGCTGTCGAAGAGCGTGATGTCGTCAGCCCAGAACTCATGACCGCCCAGGCCGCGCAAAATGGCCACCAGCTCCGCCACCGCCGCCGGAGTACCGGGCGAATTCGGGTAGCGCGCGTGGCCGACGATGCGCAGCACGCCGTTCTCCGTCAGCGGGCAGGTGGCCCACGCTTTCCGGCCCTGCGCTGCGAACCAGTCGTGCGCACGGTCGTGCTGCACATGCGCCGGATCGATCAGCGCGATGAGCACATTGACGCCCAGCAGGTAGCGCGTCACCGAAGCTCTTCCTCAAGTTGGCGAACCAGTTCGGAGGTCACGCGCTGAGCGCCCGGACGAACTGTGAGCAGCGGCACGCCGTTGCGAGTCTTGCGGTTCGAGGCATGGGGCCGCATTGCCGTCCGCGCCAGCGCCGAGATCACCTCACCCACGCTTTTCCGCTCGGTAGCGGCCATCTCCTTCGCCGCCGCCAGCACATCGTCGTCGATAGCAAGCGTGGTGCGCATTGTAGGCCCTCTTCAGTCAGCATCAAACATCAATCATCATACATCAACTCTGACATCGAATCTACATTGCCCCGTGCGAGGCGCCTCCCGGTTGTTGCGTAGATGCAAGAATGCCCCAGATCTCAAAATCCAAACCTGGGGCATTCTTGTTTTTTCAGCTTGTAACAGTAGCTTCGCTGCCTACTTCTGTAACGGCTTCCGCGCAAAGTAATACAGCGAGAACGCCAGCGCCCCGAAAGCAAGCACTGACACCCAATCGTTATACACAAACGTATGCGGCAGTCCGATCGGGTTCTCCTTGTTCCATGTTGTCTCGTAGAACTTGAAGCACACGCCCGCCAACCCCATCAGGCCGCCAGCAGCAATCAGCCCCGACGCGAACAGCGACCCCGGCGAGACGTCGCCTTCTTCTGAGCCGCCGGCCTTCTTCACGGCCGAGTCCACCAGGTAGCGCACTACGCCGCCGGTAAAGATGGCCAGCGTGGTGCCGATCGAGAGATACGCGCCCACTGCGAATGAAAGCGAGCGGACGCCGAGCAACTCGACGCCGATCACCAGGAAGACGCCCAGCATCACCAGGCCCCACGGCAGCTTGCGGCTCAAAATGCCGTTGATGACCGTCGCCATCAAGCGTGCCTGTGGTGCCGCGGCCTTCTCGCTGCCGATACCCGGAATCCACTGCACTTCAATGCGTCCCGATGTCGGCGAGTAGAGATATTTTCCATCGGCCAACTCAGACGAACCAAGCGCGTTCAGCACGACATACTCGCTCTTGTGATGCAGCGTCGAAGTCCCCGGCCCCTTCACCGTGAACTGATCCATCAGCCCATGCGGGTCCTTCTGCACAGCAACGCCTTCATGCGGCGCGCTTAGGTTCCAGGCCCGCGGCGCTTCCTTGAACTCCTGAAGCCCCTGGTTCATCAGGTTCAGCGTTACGCCAATCGCGATGGTCGAAACGGTAATGCCAATCAGGAAAGCAAACCGCTGCTTCAGCGGCGTAGCCCCCAACAGGTAGCCCGTCTTCAGGTCCTGCGAAGTGTCGCCCGCCTCGGCCGATGCAATGCAAACCACGCCGCCAATCGTGATCGCCAGCGCGCCGAACGCCGGCGCCGTCCATCCACTCACCAGGAAAATTGCCGATGTCGCCATCAACGTAGCAATCGTCATGCCTGAAATCGGATTCGCCGAACTGCCGATCAGCCCCACAATCCGCGAACTGACCGTGACGAACAGAAATCCAAAAATCACCACCAGCAGTGCCGCGCCCAGGTTAGCCAGCAACCCCACCTGCGCCCCCGGAACCGGCTTGAACGTGAGAAACAGAAACATCAGAACGATCAGCGCAATCGACCCGATGACCGCAAACCCCATCGACATGTCGTGTTCGGTGCGCAGCGGCTTGGCCCCTTCAGCCCCGCCCGTCCCGCGCATGTTCTTGAACCCCGACCGCAGCGCGCCCACAATCGTCGGCAGCGTCTTGAACAGCGTAATCAACCCCGCCGCCGCCACCGCGCCCGCGCCCATCGGCCGGATATAGGTCGCCCACAACTCGCTCGGATACATCTGCGCAATCGGCACTGTCCCCGGATAAATCGGCGTCGCCACGTTCTTGCCGAAGAAATACAAGAGCGGCATCAGCACCAGCCACGAGAAGACGCCGCCCGCAAAAATAATCCCCGCCGTCTTCGGCCCGATAATGTAGCCCACGCCCAGGTATTCTGCGGTCGCATCGGCCTTAACCGAAGCGCCCTTCAGCACATGATCCGGTCCAAAATCCGGCCTGTACTCCGGCGTTGCGGGCCATGCGCCCAAAAGATTTTCATTCTGAAACGCCGCATACAGCGCGCCCAGCCCCAGCCCGAAAAACACGCGGCTCGCCGTCGATCCGCCGCTCGCGCCCGCCTTGATCACGTCCGCGCAAGCCGTTCCCTCGGGATATTGCAGCACCCCGTGCTCTTCCACAATCAGCGGACGCCGCAGCGGAACCATGAACAGCACGCCCAGGTACCCGCCGATCAGCGCCAGCATGAAGATCCTGAAGTACTCCAGATCGAAGCCCAGGAAGATCAGCGCCGGCAGCGTAAAAATCACGCCCGCCGCAATCGACTGCCCCGCGTTCCCCGCCGTCTGCACAATAATCGTTTCCAGCACCGACGGCTTGCCCTTGTAGCGCAGCAAATTGATTGAGATCACCGCGATCGGAATCGACGCAGCCACGGTCAGTCCGGCCTTCAGGCCTACATAGACCGTGACGCCGCCAAAGATGATGCCGAAAACCGCGCCCAGCAGTATGGCGCGAAGCGTAAACTCCGGACGGTTCTCACTGGCGGGAACAAAGGGTTGAAACTCAGGCACAGGCAGCCTCCATACGCTTGCTGATAAAACTCTAAGAAAAAATTCCCTGAAGGGCGAGTGTAGCAGCCGCGGCACGCAAAAGAACAGGGTGACAGACCCCAACGCCGCCCCGCTTCCCTTGGCGAACCCTGCCTCCAGCGCGTAGGGTATAGATCATCGATGCAACCACTCGTATCGGAGATTCCTATCGCTATGACCATCGCGGCGCCCGCTCCCACGCCTTTCCAACGCCTGCTCTCGCTCGACATCCTGCGCGGCATCACCATCGCCTTCATGATCATGGTCAACAACAACGGCGGCCGTACCGCCTGGACTCAGATGCACCACGCGGAATGGAACGGATTGACGGCCACCGATCTGGTCTTCCCAACCTTCCTCTTTGTCGTCGGCGCCTCCATCGTCTTCGCCTATGAGGCGCGCCTCGCCAAGGGAGCCACGCGAGCGCAACTAGCCTGGCACACGGCCAAGCGCGCCTGCATCCTGTTTTTGCTCGGCATCGTCGTCAACAGCTTTCCCTACTTCCACCTCGTCCACATGCGCTTCTACGGAGTCCTCCAGCGCATCGCCATCTGTTATCTCGTCGTAGGCCTCTTCTACCTGTGGGACAAGCGCGTCTGGACCAAAGTCGCGGCCCTTGCCGTGGTGCTGGTGGGCTACTGGGTGCTCGTGCAGTGGGTGCCTGTGCCCGGAGTGGGCATGCCCGGCCGCGATGTCCCCTTCCTCGACAAGGGCCAGAACATCGTCGCCTGGGTCGACCGGCAACTGATGCCCGGCCACCTCTATGAGGACTACACGACCCACAATCTCTGCGACCCCGAGGGGCTCCTGAGCGACATCCCCGCGTTCGGCACCACGCTACTGGGACTGCTCACCGCCCTCTGGCTCCGCACGCAGCGCACTCCGAGAACCAAAGCCATCGGCATGGTTATCGGCGCGGCCTCCTGCCTTGCCTTAGGCTACCTCTGGTCCATCTGCTTCCCGCTCAACAAGAAGATGTGGACCAGTTCCTTTGTACTCACCGCCGCCGGCTGGTCCCTCGTCGTATTTGCACTCGCCTTCTGGGCCGTCGAAATCAAGGGATGGGGCAAGAGCAAAGGCGGCAGCAAAGCCGAAGTCCTCACCCGTGCCGCCGTCTGGCCCTGGCTCGTCTTCGGCTCCAACGCCATCGCCGCCTACATGGTCAGCGAACTGTTGCCCGGCATATCGGATATGGCCCGCTTTACCTCCAACGGCCAGGAAATGAGCCCCCTCTGGTGGGCGCGCCTTCATTTCTTCGGCTTCCTCCCCAACGACGGATGGGCTCCGTTCGCCTACTCGTTCTCCTTCATGGCGCTCTGCTTCATCCCCGTCTGGATACTCTACCGCAAAAAGATTTTCTTGAAAGTCTAAGAATCTGTCCAATCACTAGGATTTCAGCGAAGGGTACGGGCTTCACAGGCTGCGGAAAAACTCGTCCTCTGCACAAAACCTCAAAGCTTTGTAACAGGGCACGACTTCAGTCGTGCCGCAAAAATGCCAATAAAATTAACGGGCTTTAGCCCCTGAGGGAAAGCCAGAGTCGACATTATTTCCGAATCTGCTCTAGCCCCCTGAGGGATGCTTTGCGGGCTTTTCATTCAAATTCAGTACTTTTTCATCAAGCCGCCGTGCCGCACGCTTAACCTGGATGTCCCGAACTGCCCGACAGCTCAAGCCGGCGATTCACGCCAACCCCCTATCTCTGTCGCGTATTATGGATGCGCTGCCGAAGCAACCCGCAATTGGAGGGAAGATGACAGTCGAGAATCTCGGCCCCTATCGCGTTGTCGATCTCAGCAAGCACATCGATCCACTCACATCCACGCGCCGCTGCCGGTTGGAGCGCTACTTCCAGGACTGGACAAAGGACTACCATTCCAACCTCGACATTGAGTCCCACCTGGGGACACATATCGAGACGCCCTATCACTACAACGATGCCTGGAAAGATATTCTCGACCTGCCCGTGACGGCTTTCATGGGCCGTGCCGTCCTGTTGCGGCTCGCTTGTGCGCCGCGCTCCCCGATCACCAAAGCTATGCTCGACGAAGCCAGCCGCGGACGAGTCCGCGCAGGCGACGTCGTCGTGCTCGACAGCCCCTACCATTGCGAGCCTTTTACCGGCGATCCCAACGATCAGCGTCCCTACCTCTGCCGCGAGTCGGGCGAGTGGTTCGTATCCAAGGGCGTCAAGTGCATCGGCTTCGGCAACGGCGCGGCCATCGAGTTCAGCGTCGAGACCGCCTGCGCCATCCACGAGGTCGTCATGCCGCACGACATCATGTTTCTTGAAGTCATGCAGAATCTCGACCAGTTACAGTCAGACGTTTTCTTCCTGACCTATCAACCGATGCCCATCAAGGGACTCGACTCCTGCTGCGTCCGCGCCGTAGCCATCGAAGGACTCCCAGGATTCTGCGAATAGAGCATTTTCACTATTGGAGTAGAGAAGCTCTGAAGGGTACGGGCTTCAGGTGAAGGGTACGGGCTTCAGCCCGTACATCCAACTCACCAATAAGTACGTGGGCTTTAGCCCCTGAGGGAATGATCATTCCCCTACACCATTACTGATACCGCTCGAGAACTTGCCATGCGTCCCACCCCAATCGCCAGGGTGTCCCACATCTACCGGCGCTTTACGCCGGTAGATATGGGGTTGGCTCAATCGTCCTTCTTCTCGTTCCGCGCCTTCACCTTGAACCAGATCGGCGTACCCTTGAAACCGAACGCCTCCCGAATCTGATTCTCCAAAAACCGCTCGAACGCAAAGTGCAGCTTGATGTCCCGATCCGTAAACAGCACAAACGTCGGCGGAGCCACCGCAGCCTGCGTCATATAAAAAATCCGCACCCTCTTCGCCATCGGCACCGGCGCGCGTTGAAAATCGATCTTGTCCAGGAACCGGTTCATCTGTCCCGTCGAAACACGCTTGCGCCGCTCCGCCGCCACAGCCACGACCTCGTTCAGCACCCGGGCCATTCCCTTTCTTTCCGGCCCCGCGGCTTCCAGCGCCGAAAGAAAAATCACCGGCGCATAGCTCAAGTACTTCAGAACCGATCGCAGTTGCTTCTCGAAAACCTCCCGGTCCGCCGGCGGCTTTCCATCCATGCGCCCCGTCGTGATCATGTCCCACTTGTTCACCACGATAATCACGCTGCGCCCGCTCTCGTGCGCATAGCCGCCAATCGTCGCGTCCGCCGCCGTCACGCCTTCGCTGGCGTCAAGCACCAGCAGCGCCACGTCCGCCGCTTCCAGGTGCCGCCGCGCCATCACCACGCTCATCTTCTCGGCCATCAGGTGCGTCTTGCCCTTGCGCCGGATTCCCGCCGTATCCACAAACCGCAGTTGCTGGCCTTCGAACTCAACCACCTCGTCCACCGCGTCGCGTGTCGTCCCCGCAATCGGCGAAACAATCGCGCGGCTCGTCCCCGTCAGCGCATTCAGCAGCGTCGACTTGCCAACATTCGGCCGCCCGATAATCGCCACTGAAGTCTCGTGCTGCTCAAACTCCCCGTGCGTCCGGTGAATCGCCTCCGCGTCCTCGCCCTCTGGCGCGCTGGCAGCGGCTGCCTCATCCGCAATCTCTGACTCCGTCAGCGGAACGTCGGCTGGCGCGGGAATCGCCTCTGAAATCGCATCCAGCAAGTCGCCGATCCCCAGCGCATGCTCCGCGCTGATCGGATACACATTGCGAAGCCCAAGCTGGCGAAAGTTCTCCGCCGCCATCGCCATCGCCTCGCCCTCAACCTTATTCACCGCCAGAAACACAGGCTTGCCGCCGCGAATCAGCAGCTTCACTAGGTCGTAGTCCGGACTCGCCAACTCCGTCCGCGCATCCACCACCAGCACCAGCGCGTCCGCATCTTCCAGCGCAACCTTGGCCTGGTTATAGATCTCCGTAGGAATCAGTTCCGGATCGTCAGGCACAATCCCGCCCGTATCCACCAGCCGAAACTGCCGCCCCGACCACTCGTACTCCCCATAAATACGGTCCCGCGTAATCCCCGACTCGTCGCCCACAATCGAGCGCCGGCTATGCGTCAGCCGGTTGAACAGCGTGGATTTGCCCACATTGGGACGGCCCACAATAGCCACCAGCGGTAGCGCTCCTGCGCCTGCCCTGCTGGGCACAACCGATCTGCGATACGTCGGCAAAACTTGTCTCCAATCGGATCTGCGCGCGCTAAGATAAGTCTGCTCTTCGGCTCGCTTGCCTCAGAACGGCCCATCCTGCATGACCCCTCTTACCAGTCTACCGTCTGCTGGATACGGAAACCTGTTCTCGCCCCCGCACGGCTGCATTTACCAACAGCCATTCCGTGGGCGTCATTGAAGATAAGCCACATCTAATACTCCCGCCCCGTTCCTGGTGCCTCGATTGCCTTATCTTACAAAAGGAGGGAACGATGCACATTCACGGGAACTCCATGAACCTCAACCCCGCAAGTTTCTACTCAGCCGGCAACGCTGAAGCCGCCGCCACCAAACGCGCCGCCGACGTCCGCAAGCGCCTGCTAAAGTCCGCCGCCAGCCTCGGCGGCACAGAGTCCGACGATGAGGCTTTGCTGGTCAACCATTGGCTCGGCGCGAACCCCGACCAGTCGGAAAGCGACGCCGAGTACCACTCCACCTCCGGCAAAGACCCCGATTTCGGCTGAAATAACTGACCAAGTGCAACATTCTCCCGCGCATTACGCTCGAAATTTGTATAAACTAGCGCAATTCCCCAATTCGACGAGGTCACCCCATGCCCAAATTCGTAATCGAACGTGAAATCCCCGGAGCCGGTTCCATGTCCGCCGAGCAGTTGCAGGCCGTCTCAGAAAAGTCCTGCTCCGTCCTCCGCAACCTGGGCCCACAGATTCAGTGGCTCCAGAGCTATGTCACCGAAAACAAAATCTACTGCATCTACATCGCCCCCGACGAAGAAATGGTCCGCGAACACGCCCGCCAGGGCGGCTTTCCCGCCAACAGTGTCGCCCAGGTAAAACGAATCATCGACCCCACAACCGCCGAATCCGCCTGACCCCCATCCCACCGGGACCCATCGCCCCCTCCGCATCACTATGATGGAGTGAGCACCAGTCCCGATGGCCTCCTCCGAAACCTCAACCCGCGCCCTGCCCTCCCTCCATGAGTTCTTCTCCCCCGGCGGCATCCTCGCGCGTTCGCCCCTCCCCTACGAGTACCGCCCCGGCCAGCTTGAAATGGCCAAAGCCGTCGAGCGCGCCCTCGCCGAGCGCCGCCATCTCATCGTCGAAGCCGGCACCGGCACCGGCAAAACCCTCGCCTACCTGCTCCCCGCCCTCCGCACCGGCCAGCGCGTCATCGTCTCCACCGGCACCAAAGCCCTCCAGGACCAGCTCTACTTCCGCGACGTCCCCTTTCTTGAAACCCTCATCGGCGACCTCCGCGTCTGCTACATGAAGGGCCGCGCCAACTACCTTTGCCGCCACAAGCTGGTCGCCCTCCAGCACCAGCCCATCTTGTCCGGCCTCGAAGAAATCGACCAGTTTCAGCAAATCGCCGACTGGGAGCGCACCACCGAAACCGGCGACCGCGCAGAATTATCGGGAATGCCCGAGTCCAGCCCCCTCTGGGCCAAGCTCGACGCCCGCTCCGAAGCCTGTCTCGGCAGCACCTGTCCCGACTACAACCGCTGTTTCATCACCGAGATGCGCCGCAAGGCCCTCGAGTCCGACATCATCATCGTCAACCACCATCTCTTCTTCGCCGACCTCTCCGTCAAGCAGCAGGCCGCCGGCGCGCCCGACGCCGGCATCCTCCCCGAAGCCGCCGCCGTCGTCTTCGACGAAGCCCATGAGCTTGAAGACGTCGCCTCCAGCTACTTCGGCCTCTCCGTCTCCAACATCCGTTTTGAGGAGCTAGCCCGCGACACCGACGCCCTGCTCCGCGGCAAAGAGGGAGCCGACAAGCTCCCCGCCGCCACCCAGCAGCTCCGCGACCGAGCCCGCATGTTTTTCGCTGGCCTGCCCATGTCCGGCGATGGCCGCCAGCCCTTCCTCGCCCGCGAAGAGTTCCTCGAAACCTCCAGCGATCTCTACCTCGCCGTCCGCACCACTCTCAAGCTCATGGAATCCGAGATGGGCCGCCTCAAAGACATCGACGAAGCCACCGGCCTCAAAAAGCGTGTCGCCCGTCTCCGCACCGAACTCGAATTCCTCCTCGAGTCCAACTCCTCCAACATGGTCTATTGGATGGAGCGCCGCATCCACACCGGCTCCGGCCGCAACGCCTCCCGCACCACATTCCTCCAGGCCACCCCCATCGACGTCTCCGAGCTGCTCCGCGAGCAGGTATTCGACACCATCCCCACCGTCATCCTCACCTCGGCCACGCTCACCGTCCAGGGCGGCTTCGAACACATGCGCCGCCGACTCGGCCTTTCCGAAGCCCGCGAACTCGTCGTCCCCTCCCACTTCAAATACGAGAAGCAGGCTCTCCTCTATCTACCGCCCCACATGCCCGACCCCCGCGACCCCGCCTTCCCTGAAGCCGCCGCCCGCTGCATCCAGCGCGTCCTCGAGCTATCCCGCGGCCGCGCCTTCTGCCTCTTCACCAGCTATAGCCAGATGCGCCTCCTCTACGAGCGCCTTCTCCCCGTCCTCGATTTCCCCATCCTGTTGCACGGCACCGCCCCCCGCAAGGCGCTATTAGAGGAATTCCGCAATACCCCCAACGCCGTCCTCTTCGGCACGGCCAGTTTCTGGCAAGGCGTCGACGTCCAGGGTGAAGCCCTCAGTTGCGTCATCATCGACCGCCTCCCCTTCGCCGTCCCCAGCGACCCCGTCGTCCAGGCCCGCATGAAGGCCATTGAAGAAGCCGGCGGCAAACCCTTTTTCGACTATCAAGTCCCCTCCGCCGTCCTCACCCTCAAACAAGGCTTCGGCCGTCTCATCCGCTCTTTAGAAGACCGCGGCGTCCTGGTCCTCCTCGACCCCAGAATCCGCACCCAGCGCTACGGCCAAACCTTCCTCCAAAGCCTCCCCCCCTACCGCCAAACCACCACCATCACCGACGTAGAAGACTTCTTCAGCAAATAACCGCAGTCGAGCGATCTGCGGTTGCCGTTGCTTTTGTTCTCTTTCGCTGGCAGCCCAGATACACCCCGGGTGCCCCATCCAAACCGCGCTTTTTGCGGTTTGGGTGGGATACGACAAACTCCCCCGCCGAGCCCCGGGCCGTGCCTTCGTTTTTGCCTTTCCGGAGGGAGCCGTCGGTTTCTCAACCCCCGCAAAAACCCACACCAGGATTCGGAAGGTCGCAGTCGCGCAGCTTTCAACGCCCATCCTGATCTGGTTCCCACCCCGAACCTACGGATGCCATCAGAATCCGGACGGCAAAGCTGCCTCAAGATGGATTTGTTCTCCCGTGATGGGGTGCTCGAATTTCAGAAATTGGGCATGCAGCAAATAGCCTCCATCGCCCGGAAGCCCGGGGTGATCTTCAAGCGGCTGGCCGTTCACCCCATACAGAGGATCGCCAACCAGCGGATGCCCGATCGATGCCAGATGGATTCTGATCTGATGCGGCCGGCCGGAGCCTAGGCTTACCTCAAAGGTTGTCGAGCCTGTGCCGCGTGCAATCACCTTTGCCAGGGACTTTGACGGTTTGCCACTCGGGCTGGCCGCCCACACAGAACCGAGGCGCGGATGCGGAACAAGGCCGATCGGCGTAACGATCTCGTAGGCGTCCTGCCCGGCAACGTTCTGCGCCAGCGCCCGGTAGATCTTTTGAATTCTGGCTGTGTTCCAGTTTGCGGTCAGATGCGCGGCCGCCTCCGCTGTCTTGGCAAACAGAACAATGCCGCTCGTGCCCCGCCCCAACCGGTGAACCGGGTTTGCCTCGGGCGCATGCTTTTGCACCAGGCGCAGAAGAGTATTTTCCATAAAGTCCGCGCCGGGCAGGGTGGGCAGTCCGCTGGGCTTGTTCACGGCCAGCAGATAGGGGTCATCCAACAGAACTTCGAAGTGCAGCGGAGCGTCTGGTTCCACCCACGGCGGACGGTTCCACACCAGCGTCTGCCCTGCAGCAATCGATTCGCTTCCCCTAGCGGCAACGCCGTTCAGGGTAACTTCGCCGTTGTCCAGTTTTTGCTGCCACGCCTGCGGGCTCGAGTGCGGGTAAAGGCTAGCCAGGTGCGAAAGCAGGGTTTGCCCATGGTATCTGCTGCTGATAATTGTGGTGTAAGCATAGCCCCGATTGAGCATCTAGTTTGAGTGTAAGCGCAGTCGAGCGATCTGCCGCCGCCGTTGCTTTTGCTCTTGCTTTTTCGCCCGCTTCCACCTACACACCGGGGTCCGGATTTTCGGACATGGGAATCCATACAGCCGGGTGCCCCAGGTCCCGATTTTGGGACCTGGGAACGTAGCCGCACAACCGCCATTTGCTTTTGTCTTTGCATTTTTCCGCTGACAGCTCCGATACAGATCGGTGCCCCATCCAAACCGCGCACTTTGCGGTTTGGGTGGGATACCATGCACTCCTCGCTTGCTTCACATAGAATCGATCTCACAATCATATTGGCTAATCGGATACAGGCTATCCAAAGCAAGTATCCTAGGATGCGGTTGAAAGAGTCGCACCAGTCAGCCTGAGGGGCGGAAATATCAAAGGAGGCTCTGATGAGTAATGAACGAAATACTCTTCCACTGGGTGCAGATGTCGATGTCCAACTGCAAAAGATTCTGCAAGGCGTGAGAATTCTTTCAAAGCTAGTCGAGGAACCCAAGGTCCAAGAAGCGCTCGATGTCAGTCATAGCATGGAAGTAGCACGCGCACTCGAGCATCTACGCAGGCTGCAGCATAGTCTTCGCCAATACACAGAACGAGGCCGAGATCTATTCTATGTAGCTTTTATTGGTCACTTTTCTTCCGGAAAATCGAGCACAATAAATTCTGTATTCGACCTATGGAACACTCAACTTGAGAGACGCGTCGACCTGAACCCGACCGACACAGCGATAACTCTCCTCACCGATTCCCACAATGAGCAATCATTACTGGCCTTAACTCGTGAGGGGATTGTTCCAATTCGAACACGTTATATGGACCTGGAATTACTCGCGCACTTAGTGGTAGCGGATACTCCTGGAACGGGGGATCCTCAGGAGCTTCAGGAGATTGCACGGCAATTCCTACCTCTCTGCGACATGGTTCTTTTCTTCTTCTCCGCCGCAAGCACGTTCGATGTAACTGATCTCCCGCTTCTAACCGAGTTGCGCAAGAGTTTGCCATTTATCCCCATAAGGTTTGTCGTCACGCGTGCGGACGAATTTCGGCGCGCGCGCCATCAACTCCTAGACGCATCAAATTTTGATGAGCAACACGCAAATTCATTCCTGGCGGATGTGATTGCACGGCTGAATAAGGCCACTGGGTTCGCGCTGACGCTGGAGCCGGGAGACTTCTTTCTAATCGACAATATTGACCGATTTCGAATCGACCTGCTGAAAGAATTCCTCACCACAGTAAGTGATGAAACTACAACCTCTGCCCGGATTCAAATGCATGGTCATAAGGTACAATTTTTCCGCGATTCAGCAACTGAATGTCTCAACATTCTTGGCGGGCGTCTAGCAACCCAATTCGACGATATAGAGAAGATCGTTACTACCGCCAAAAGAAACGTAGAGAGATTCGAGGCTTGTATCATGCCCTCCAATCTCACAATCACGAAGCGATGGGCGGAAGAACTGCAACGTTTAACGGGTGCAAGAGCTACGGAGACAGCGGCTCAACCTGTCTTAAAGGCTCTGCCTGTGACCATTGCTGACCTGCCCCAGACAGCCGAAGCCTTCAGACAATTCCAAGCGAATATTGACCGTGATGCCCAAGCTCGAGCTTCTCGAATTGCGCAAAAGGTCGCTTCTGAGGCTCTTAACCATATCAATTTGTATCTGGCAAACATGCAGCAGGAATTGGCAAACTTAGATATTAGAGAAGCCGATCCCCTGAGTATTAACCATCTTTACTCTGCCAAGACATCATTTGATTTGGACGGAACCGAACTGCATTCATTGTCCATACGGCAGTGGGTGAATGAAGCTACGGATAGATGTTTCACTGCTATTGAGGATCTGTATTTATCCACAAAGGATAACTGCGAAAGGCTTGAACGACGAATAGCGGGTGGCCATTTCGCAAAAGCAGCTCAGGGCGCGCTTAGCGTTGCCGCTGAAGTGCTGGATCTGGAATTAGATAAATACTTTGAAATTGTTCTCATTTATCACGGAAGCGTATTTGCACGCCATGTGAAAGAAGCTATCTCCCGGGCAGGGCTAGGGCGTCGCTTAGATGAACTAGAGCATGATATGTCTATCGACCAGCGTGAAGAGACCAAGACTGACGCGCGCAGCCGCTTGCTGAACGCCTTTGCTCAAGGACTCGTTAAATATGAATCTGCGTTGTCCAAACTCGGTGTTAAGGCGGATGCTCTCAGAGCGCGAGCTGCAGCGCTTCACGTCGAGCGGACGATTGGAGATAACGACGCGCCCGAATGGATGAAGGCTCTCGACAGTGAGCGTCAACAATTGAGCGAAGAGATATCACAAAGCCTTGCCAATAATGTTGACATATTCATTCAAGAAGTTGAGGCGCAGATGGGCAAAGATTTAATCGCAGCCAAGAGGAAATTCGGCGAGGAAAAAAGAGAATTATCCTCGTCGAGGACAAAACGGTTCGGTTCACTTATGGCGGGCGGGGCCGTTCTTGGACTCGGGTCCTTCGCCTTGTATCACTTTTTCAAAGGACCGGCGAATCACGAGTTAGGCGCAACAATATTGATAGGGGCAGCCAGCGGGATACTTGGGAACCTCGTTGGTTATGTTTGGGCGAAGTTGACCGACAGTTTCCCGCGGTTTGTTAACTCGCTGGCAAAAGAGCATTCAGAAGCTTTGCGCCTACGTCTATATGAAACATGCACATTCAAGAAGGACAACTATCGCGCGCTTGAAACACAAGAGGAGGATATTTCACATCGTCTCTCGAAACTGATGTCCATGCGGCTAAGCCAATACTTAATCGAGGATGATCGGAGTTATGCTACCCCAGCATTGCAGCTATTGAACTCTCTACGCGAGGAATACGAAACTCTCCGGAATGAATTCTTTGTTAGTTTGGAATCCCTACTGCAATCTGCCACCCAAGCACTAGGGCAGCCCCAATTATCGGGTGCCAAGCTTGAGGAGATAGCTACAGAAATTCGGTCTAGAGAAATCTCGCCATCATTTGCAGTCTTGGATGAGACACGGGCAAAGTTCCAAGAGGTTCAAGAGAGCCTAAACGGGATTGCATTTAGCTAGTTGATTACCAGGTGGAGCGCACAAATCGGGAATCTCTAGGTCTATTAGCTCTTCGCCGATTGCTACCCAACCTTTGCCGACAATTACCCCCACATCCCGCACAATGGACTCAGGCGACCCCTGGCCTGAAAGGCCAAAAACCCGCCGAGAAGGGCCCGACCCCCCACCCCCCTCCCCGTCAATTGCACAAATTATGGTGCACAGAAAAAATAACAACCCTATAATCAATAGTTTACAGACGCCTACCCATTACCACAAAGTAAACAACCCCGCGAAATTCAGCAGAATTTGGCGCAAAAATCCCCCTTTTTCGTCAGAAAAAGGGGGTATATGGTCGGAAAACGCCCTTAAATGTACTCCCGGAAAAGCTCCCGCGAGGGTGCCGCAATCACGCCTTTGCCCACCAGCATCCCATCGTCGCCTGCAACTTTTGCGCCAGCCGCAACCGCCGCCTGAACGCTGGAAACGTCGCCCGCCATCAGCACAAATCCCTTGCCGCCGAGAGCCATCGCGAGATGAACCCGCAGCAGCGTCACGTTCGCCGACTTCACCGCCGCGTCCGCAACCTCGATAATGCTCGCCGCCGAAAACGTCTCAATCACGCCAATCGACCGCAGCTCCGCCGGATCGACATCGACCGCATTCGAAATCGCCGCCAGCACCGACGGATGAACCCGCGCAATCTGCCGCCGCTCAATCAACGACGCGCCCGCCGCCGCCGCGCCCGCCAAAAGCGCCGCCTGCACCGATGTCACATCGCCCGACACCACAATCAAAAACTTGCCCGAGCAGATGCTCCGCGCCAGCAGCAGTTCAATATTCCCAGCCTTCAGCATCGTATCCTCGACCTGGAATCCAGTCGCCACGCTAGAAAGCTCGATCAACCCAATTGACTTAATCTCTGACACCGTTTTGGCTCCTTCTCGTTCACGCCACGTTGCTAGCTTTTGAAGGGGCGCGGCCTTCGCCGCGCCATTCATGCAGATTAAACATCCCGTGCTTTACCGACTCCGAAAAACTCGTCCCCGTGAAGGGTACGGGCTTTAGCCCGTACATAACAAACCCTGCAAAATAACTTGGGCTTTAGCCCCCGAGGGAAAACAAATTACGCCTCAATCCAAACCGCATCGCTCTGGACCGTCGCCACGCCATCGATACTGGCGTGAATCCGCGCTCCCAGTTTTCCTGCCGCCGGCATCGCCAGCAAATCCCCCACGCGCACCCGATCGCCCGTCCGCACCGTCGGAACCGAAGGCGCGCCCGCATGTTGCTTCAGCAGGATATTCACCTTCCGCGGCGCAAACCTGTACTCGGTCAGCGGCCCAACATTGTTGAACTCGCCCAGTCCCAGCTTCGCCATCAGCCGCCGCATTGGAACCCGCCGGTACTCCGCCATCGGATGCGGCGTAATCGACTCCGGCGTCCCTTTGAACGTCAGCCCGCGCTCCCGCGCCAGAGGCTTGTTCTCGACGCACACCCGCTTCGGGTCCAGATCCTCCGGGCAGGCAAACATCGTACACAGGTTGCACTCGCAGCAGTAGAGCGTCGCCACCATCGCGTCGGCCCCGTTCGCAAACCCCAGCGACCGCATCGCCGCATGAGGCTCAATCGGATGCCCCAGCAAAAACCGCGGGCAAAACTCCGTACAGAACCGGCACTGGTCGCAAGCCGACCGCCCAATCTTCGCCACATGCATCCACGGCGCGTTGTGCCGCCGGATCAAACTATGCTCGGCCGGCAGCACCACAATCCCGCCCGTTGTCTTGGTCACTGGAATGTCCAGGCTCGCCGCCGGCTTTGCCATCATCACGCCGCCCAGCAGTACGCCAAAGTCCGCGACCGTCGTCCCACCGGCAGCCTCAATCACCTCGCCAATCGTGATGCCCACCGGAACCCGCAGCGTCACCGGCGTAGCCACGGCTCCAGCCACAGTCAGATATTTGTGCGTCACCGGCTGGTCGAGCCCAATGTTCATCAGCGTCTCGACATTCGCCACGGCCGCATCCACATCCTTCGGCAGCCCGCCCGGCGGAATCACTTTCCCCGTAACCATATGCACCAGGATGAACTCATCCCCCGCCGGATAGCAGTCCGGCAGCGCCGCCACGCGAATCCCAGCCCCAGCACTCCGCTCCAGCTCCGCGATGATGTCGTGGTATTTCTCCTTGACCCCCACCACTCCCTCGCGCGCCCCAATCATCCCCATCGCTGCCCTCATCCCCCGCAGGAATGGCTCCGCGTAGTGATGCAGCAGCTCCTTGTCCTTATGCAGCAGGGGTTCGCATTCAGCCGCGTTGGCAATCAGCAGCGACGCCTGGGTCTTGAGCTTGACCGCCGTCGGGAACCCACCACCCCCCGCACCAACGATCCCCAGCTCTTCCACCCTCCCGGTCGATGAGGCCTGCACCCCACCCCCCTCCGAAGCAACTCTAGATCCGCTCGCCTTTGCCATCATTTTTTGGTTCTACCTCAGAATCTGTCAGAAATTACAGTTGACGCTGCTAAATACTGTATAGTATCCTTCAACTTCAATCAAGATCCTTCAAAAATGAATTGTCTAGTCCCAAATATCGGTAGCACCTCGTTCAAGTTCCGCGTCCTGGACATGCCCAGCGAGACCGTTTTGGCGCAGGGGCGCGTCGAGCGAATCGGTCAGCCGGGCGGCGAATGCGCCGACTACCCCGCGGCTATTCGCAAGTGCATCGCCGAGATTTCTGGCCCCGGTAGGCCCATCGAGAGCCTCGACGAGATTGGCGCTGTCGGATTCAAGGCCGTTCATGCCGGACCACTGAATGCGCCGCAGCTGATCGATGACGAGTTTCTGGCCGCGATGGAAGATTTTTGCTTCTTCGCTCCAGCCCACAATCCTCCTTATATTGCTGCGATCAAGGCTTTCCGTCAGCAGCTTCCGGGCGTTCCGATGGTCGCCGTCATGGAGCCGTTCCCCTACCGCTTCATGAGCGAGGCGGCAACCACCTACGGAGTCCCGTACGAGTGGCGCACCGAGTACGGAATTCGCCGCTACGGATTTCACGGCGCCAGTCATCGCGCCGCAAGTGAGCACACCCAGTCGCGGCTCGGCCGCAACAATCTTCGCCACATCTCCTGCCATCTTGGCGGTAGTTCCAGCGTGGCCGCCTTTCGCAACGGCGTGGCCATCGACACCAGCTTCGGCACATCGCCGCAGTCCGGCCTCCCGCAGAACAACCGCGTCGGCGACATCGATGTCTTTGCCGTGTTGCAGATGATGAAAAAACTCAAGCTCGACCCCGATCAGATGGCGACACTCCTTGGCAGCAAGTCGGGGCTTGCAGGGATCAGCGGTAAAAGCGGCGACGTCCGCGACCTCAGCGAAGCCGCCGCCGCTGGCGACGCGCGTTCGCGGCTCGCCATCGACGTCTTTGTCTATGCCATCCGGCATTATGTCGGCGCGTTCCTGCTCGAACTTGGCGGCGTCGACGCAATCACTTTCTCCGGCGGCATCGGCGAAAACAGCAGCGAGGTGCGCGCCGCGGTGTTGAAAGATCTATCGGGATTCGGCATCGAGCTCGACGAAAACAGGAACAGCTCCATCAAGGGCGAAGGGCCCATCTCCACAGATCGCTCCGCGGTCAAAGTCTTAGTGGTTCCTGCCAACGAAGAGATTGTCGTGGCGCGCGAGACGGTGGCAGTGGTCAGCCGTACCAACGCCGCGGTACAAGCAATGGCAGGGCAAGCAAGTTAAAGCAAGTTGAAAGCTGTACAGGAAACTTTATGGCAAGCACATCCTTTGCAAATTCGGTTGGTTCCATCTCGCGGTCCGCGGTCGAGCAGATCGTGCGCCAGGTGGCTCTGGAGTACCTGGGCAAGCAGAAGGGCGGATTGGCGCCGCTGCTCACCGTGCAGACCTCCTCGCGTCACATGCACGTCTGCCGCGAAGACATGGACATCCTCTTCGGACCTGGCGCTGAACTCACCTTCGATCGCCCGCTCTATCAGGAGGGCAACTTCGCGTCCAAGGAAACTGTCACCATCGTCGGACCGCGCAGCCGCCTGATCTCGAACCTCCGCATCCTCGGCCCCATGCGCAAGCAGTCGCAGGTCGAGCTCGCATTTACCGATGCCATTATGCTCGGCTTCAAAGACCTTCCCGTCCGGCTCTCTGGCGACCTCGCTGGCACGCCGGGCGCTGTCATCATCGGGCCCAAGGGCGTAGTCGAACTCAAAGAAGGCATCATTCGCGCCGCCATCCACGTGCACATGAATCCCACCGAGGCGACCTATTTCGGCGTTGCCAAGGGCGACCGCATGAAGCTTCGTATCGGCGGCCAGGCTGGACTCACCTTCAACAATGTTCACGTACGCATCGATCCCACATCTCGCCTCAACGTCCACATGGACACCGACGAGGCCAACGCCTGCGGTCTGCACCTGACCAAAGACATCGAATTGTTCAAGTAAAGCACGGTTCAAAAATTCAACGGGTAAATAGAAGTAACGCTACTGAAAAGAGAGGAAGCGATGAAACAAGCGCTTGGAATGATTGAGACAAAGGGGCTGGTTGCACTCTTCGAGGCAACCGACGCCATGCTCAAGTCCGCAAACGTATCCTTCGCCGGCTGGCAGACTGTTGGTTCCGGCCTGGTGACCGCCTTTGTGGAAGGGGACGTGGCCGCAGTGAAAGCAGCCACCGACGCAGGCGCGGAAGCAGCAGCCCGGATCGGCGAGGTGGTCAGCGTTCAGGTGATCAGCCGCCCCCACGATGAACTGCCGTCTTTCGTGCAACAGAACAGCAAGCCGGCCCCTCGCAAGGGTGCGTAGTAGGCCACAGGAGAGCATATGAGTCAAGCAATTGGATTGATCGAAACCCGTGGCCTCGTCGGACTTGTCGAGGCATGTGACGCCATGGTGAAAGCCGCCAGCGTAGAGCTTGTCAAGACCGTGCAGATCGGCGGCGGCTATGTTACCGCCATCGTACGCGGCGATGTGGGCAGTGTGCGCGCCGCGGTAGACGCGGGCTCAGCGGCCGCCAAGGTCATTGGCGAGCTGGTGTCATCGCACGTCATTGCGCGTCCCCATGATGCGCTTGTCGAAAGCATGTTGAAGTAACAAGGATTCTGGAGAACGCACATGGCGAATGAAGCAGTTGGAATGATCGAGACCAAGGGCCTGGTGGCGCTGGTCCAGGCAACGGACGCAATGCTCAAGGCAGCCAGCGTCAAATTTGTAGGCTGGAACAAGGTTGGCAGTGGACTTTGCTCGGTCTTTGTTACCGGCGATGTAGGCTCGGTTCGCGCCGCCGTCGATGCCGGTGCCAGCGCAGCGCGCACGGTCGGCGAAGTGCAGAGCGTGCACGTAATCGCCCGCCCGAGCGACAACCTCAGCTCCGTATTGCCTAAGTAGCCGCAACCGGCGGAGCTTTTCCGCCGCGGCACACGAGGTGAGCCGGCATGTTTATAGCGAAAGTCATCGGTAATGTTGTCTCTACACAGAAGAACGCGAAGTTTCGCGGCATGAAGCTGCTGCTTGTCCAGCCCTACATCAGCAGGGATGGCAAGCTGCAGATTTCAGGGAGCAGCGTGGTCGCGGTCGATAGTGTGGGAGCCGGCGTCGGCGAGTGTGTGTTGTTCACGCAGGGCAGTTCCGCTCGTCTCACGCCCACAACGAAAGACACGCCCGTTGACGCGGTCATCGTCGGTATTGTCGATGCCCTCGAAGTTGAAGGCGCGCTTTTGGAGAAGCCATAAATGCCTATACAGGAACAATTAGTCGCGGAGATTGCTAAAGAAGTTGTTGCGCGGCTGCGCATGCAGTTGCAGCCGCAAATCTCCTCTGCCCCGGCCACCTACGCGGCACCTTCGCAGGACGGCGTTTTCGCGACCGTCGACGAAGCCGTAAACGCGGCCTACGAAGCGCAGAAGAAGGTCGCGGCCATGAGCCTCGACGACCGCAAGCGGATGACCGACATCATCGTGCGCATCTGCAACGATCGCCGCGAAGAGTTAGGCCGCATGGAGATGGAGGAGACCAAGGTCGGACGTCTCGACCACAAGATTCTCAAGCTCACCAACATGCGTTTTGTGCTTGGCGTGGAAGCCATGCAAAGCGAGGCCCGCAGCAACCCTACAGGCCTTTGCATCATCGAGCATGCGCCCTGGGGCGTCATCGGCATGATGCTGCCCGTCACGCATTCGGTGCCCACCATGGCGTCGAACGCAATCAACATTCTGGCTGCCGGCAATACGGCGGTCTTCGGCCCGCACCCTTCCGGCCAAAAAGTCGCGCGCTATGCGCTGCAGTTGTGGAACCGCGAGATCGAACGCGAACTGGGCGTCGCCAACGTCTTAACCACAACTTCGGCTGCCAGCATTGAAGCTGCCGAAGAAATCTTCCACCATCCCAAAATCGCCTTGCTTTGCGTCACCGGCGGAGCGGCTGTTGCCAAGGCTGCGGCCATGTCTGGGAAACGCGTCATCGCGGGCGGGCCGGGCAATCCGCCGGTTGTCGTCGACGAAACCGCCGATCTTGACCACGCGGCAAAATGCATTATCATCGGCGGCGGGTTCGATAACAACCTGCTCTGCACCGGCGAAAAAGAGATCTTCGTTGTCGCCTCGGTTGCCGATGCCTTCATCGCCGCCATGCGCCGCGCAGGCGCCTTCCAGTTGGACCGCGACGCCATCGAGCGGCTCACCAAAGCAGCCTTCACCTTTGACGGCGCCCACGCGCACGTTCAGAAGGCTTTGGTTGGCAAGGATCCCGCGGTGCTCGGCGAGGCCGCAGGCGTTCGCGTGCCCCCCGGAACCGAATTGCTCTTTGGCGAGACTGAAGAGAATCACCCGTTCGTCTCCGTAGAACAGATGATGCCCTTCGTTCCTGTTGTCCGCGTCAATTGCATCGATGCAGCCATTGCAGCCGCCGTCCGGGCCGAGCACGGCTTCCATCACACGGGCATCATTCACACCAGAAATGTCGAAAATGCAACCCGCATGGCACGCGCCATGAACACAACACTTCTTGTCCAGAATGCTCCTTCGGCGGCCGCGCTTGGCGTCGATGGCCCTGGATATTTCAGCCACACCATTGCCACTCCAACCGGCGAGGGAGTTACCACTCCGCTGACCTTTACCCGTCAGCGCCAGATGATTGTTGGCAGCGCACTTCGGATTATCTAACCATGTTTCTTGCGCGTATTGAAGGCACGGTCGTTGCAACGGTCAAACATCCCACTCTGGATGGTTGCCGGTTCCTGGTTGCGCAGCGGCTTGAAGCCGATGGCAGCGCCGCCGTCGAGCCTATCGCAGTGATTGATTGGCTGGGCGCGGCCAGCGGAGCCACGGTCCTTGTCTCAACAGATGGAGACATTGCACGGGGAAAGCTGGGCAACACTACGCCGGCGCGCATGGTCGTTGTTGGAATTGTGGATTCGGTACAGTCGCCCGCAAACGCGGCAGGAGGGATCGCATGAGGTTCGGCATCGTTCGCGGACACCTTACGCTCAATCCCGCCGTTGAATCCTATCGCGGCAAAACGCTCTTGGTCGTCGAGCCGATAACGATGGAGAACCTGCGTGCAAAGAATGGCAAGGGCGGAGGAAAGGCTTTGATCGCCGTGGACGAACTCGGCGCCGGAGAGGGCCAGATCGTCGCCTTCACCGAAGGCCGCGAAGCCTCCAATCCATTCTGGCCAACCTCTGTGCCGGTCGATGCGTATTGTTCCTTGATTGTGGATTCAATCGACATGCGGAACTAAGCGATTTTCATAACAGCAGTAAGCAGTTTTTATAAAGGATATGAGGTGGGGAAGTGAACAACGAAAAGAAGAGTATCGATATTTCAAGCCGCAAAGTAGTTGCGATGCGTGACGTGCAGGAAGCTGCCTCAGCCGGCGCAACCAGCGTCGTCATTGCCGAGAACTGCGTGCTCACTCCTTCGGCCAGGGACTTCCTGCAGCAGCGCAATATCGCTCTTGTGACTGGCGGCCCAAGTGAAGCGGCAAGCGCACCGGCTCCAGCCCCGTCCACCTCGCCCGCTGGCGCGCCCGCAACTCGTAGCGCCGCCAATGCGCGCCTCTATTCAACGCCTGAAGCTGAAGCCATCAAGAAGGAGATTTGCGCCGTAGGCCACAAACTCTGGATGCGCCAGTTTGTCGATGGCAATGGCGGCAACATCTCCTTTCGCATCGGCCCCAATGAAGTCCTTTGCACGCCGACCCTGATGAGTAAATTCGACTTGACCCCCGAAGACATCTGCCTGGTCGACCTCGATGGCAATCAGATCGCGGGCGCCAAGCCGCGCACCAGCGAAATCTTCCTGCATCTTGAAATCTACAAAGCAGTGCCGGAGGCAAAATCCTGCGTTCACTGCCATCCACCGCATGCCACCGCGTATGCGATTACCGGAAAAGTACCGCCCAATCTCGTCATTCCCGAGTTCGAAGTCTTTGTTGGCAAGGTCGCCATCTCGCCTTACAAGACGCCCGGAACCGCCGAGTTTGCCCAAACCGTCATTCCCTACGTGAAGGACCACAACACGGTGCTTCTCTCGAATCACGGAATCATCTGCTGGGGCGACACGGTCACCCACGCCGAGTGGTACGCCGAAGTTCTCGACACCTATTGCTGGACCCTCATGCTGGCCTCGCAACTCGGTGTGCCGATCTCTCACATCTCCGAGCAGCAAGGCGAAGATCTGCTCGCCATCAAGAAGAAACTGGGCCTGCCCGACAGTCGCTTCGATACGTCGCGGATGAAAGAGTGCCAGCTTGCCGACCTCGAGATGCCTGGAGGGATCGCAGTCTCGCCAACTCCCTGTGACGGTTCCACCGGTAAACCCGCCAGCGCGGGCAGCGATGCAGACATTGAGTCGCTGGTAAAGTCCGTCACCGATGCGGTGATGGACGCAATCGGCACGAAATAGACAAGTCTGCTCTCAAGAGCAGCAAGTGCCGTTTGCTGAAAGATAATTTGCTAGGACCTCTGATTAAGTCGATGTTTTGAAAGGGCACGGCTTTACAGGCTGCGGAAAAACTCTCATTGAGCGACTGTTTTGAAAGGGCACGGCTTTAGCCGTGCCGTAAACGCTTCAAAATGATTGTGGGCTTTAGCCCCTGAGGGAATGCTCAACGTGGAATCGAACTTAGTCAGAGGTTCCCTAGCTCTGCCCGGTACTGCATTGAGAAACGATGAAAGCTGCTGAACGGCAAATCAGAATCCGCCAGATGTTCGAGTCTCGGGACTTCCTCGATCTCGAAACTCTTTGCCGCGAATTGGACGCGTCTGAGTCCAGCATCCGCCGCGATCTGGATATTCTTGAAGCAGAGAAGGCGCTTCGCCGTGTTTATGGCGGCGCCGTCTCTGTGCAGCAGCCCCCAGCCCGCACGTTTGACTACGCAACGGAGAGCGTGCGTCTGAGCGACGAGAAAGATCGTATCGCACGGCTCGCCGCGGGGCTCATTGAAGACGGCCAAACCGTGATCCTTGACGGCGGTTCAACGGTAGCGGCAGTGGCTCGCGAGCTAGCGTCGAAATCGTTGCATATCGTCACCAATTCCCTGCCCATCGCCGAAAGCCTTGAAGCGCAGCGCAACATTGAGCTGACCCTCACCGGCGGTTATCTCGACCCGCGCCACCGCGTCATGCTGGGTCCGTTTTGCGAGCAGATGCTGGGCGCCATCCGCGCAGACGCCGTCATCATGGGCATCGGCAGCATCACAGAGTCCGGCTTCAGCAACAACAACACCCTTGTTGTTGGCTCAGAGCAGAAGATGATCGAAGTCGCGGGCAAGGTCATCATCGTTGCCGACCATACCAAATTCGGCCGCGGCGGCATGATCCCCGTTGCGCCGCTTTCCGCCGCCAATGTCGTCATCTCCAACAAGGAACTTGCTCCCGAATATCAGGAACTACTCAGCGCCAATGGCGTCGACCTGATCCTCGCCTGAACCGCTCCGTATCGACCTCGCGAGTTCAACTTTGAGAGAATGAATGTGCCGACGAAGTTGTTCGGCAAAGAAGGCCTGATGCGGATCGACGCACACGACGTCCTCATTGTCATCGACGTGCAAAACGACTTCTGCCCTGGCGGCGCGCTTGCCGTTGCCAACGGGGATGCTGTGATCGACTCCATCCATCGCATTGCGGCCTTGTTCGAGCATGTAGTCCTCACCCAGGACTGGCATCCGACAGGGCACTCTTCTTTTGCCACAGCTCATCCCGGCAAGCAGCCTTTCGAGCAGATTGAACTCAGCTACGGCCTGCAAACCCTCTGGCCCCCGCACTGCATTCAAGGCAGCAAAGGCGCGGAGTTTCATCCGGCGCTCGATCTTCCCCAGGCAGAACTTGTTCTGCGCAAGGGCTTCGACCCAAACATCGATTCCTACTCCGCCTTCTTTGAGAACGACCGCGTAACGCCAACCGGTCTGGCCGGCTATCTTGAGGAGCGCAACCTTACTCGCGTCTTCTTCGCCGGTCTCGCGTATGACTACTGCGTTGGCTATTCCGCTCTCGACGCGCGCCGCCTGGGCCTGCCCGCATTCGTTCTTCGCGATGCCTGCCGTGCTATCGACCTGAACGGTTCCGTCGCGAAGATCGAGGCCGCGTTTGCGAGTGCCGGCGTCGCGGTCATCGAGTGCTCTGCGCTTTCAGGCAAAGGCCTATCCGCGTAGAATCGCAGCAGGTTTCGCGGATCGTGACCGAATCTATGTCCCGCAACTTCTACATTCTGGCTGCCTCGCTTCTGCTCTTCGCGGTGGTTTCGGGGGGTATGTCGCTCGTGCCTTCGAACTTTCAGCCGGGCCTTCCGGCCAACGCTTCACTTTGGCGCACCGTAGCCATGTTTCTGCTGCTTTTCGGGCTGATTTCGGCGCTCATCGGCGTGATGAGCCACCTGTTCGAGCAGGTGGACCGGCGCAGCGAAGAAGCCCGGCAGGCGGCTCGGCGAAAACGCCGCGACGGGCACGATCAATAAAGCTGCGCCTCTTTTCGTTAAAATGGGGTGTGGGACACTTTCCCGCACAGGATCGAGCAGACGCCGATGTATGAAGTCACCGTGGAGGCAGGTTTCTCCTCCGGACACTACCTCCGAAATTACAAGGGCAAGTGCGAAAACCCGCACGGGCACAACTACAAAGTCCGCGTCACGCTGGCCGGAACCGAACTCGATGAAGCCGGCCTGTTGCTGGACTTCAAACTGCTCAAGCATGTTCTGCGCCCAGTCATCGACCGTATAGACCACACGATGCTCAACGACCTGGAGCCCTTCACGGTGCTCAACCCCTCGGCGGAGAATATCGCCAAATATTTTTTCGATCTGACCAGCAAACAGCTCGCCGAAATGACCGCCGGCCGTGTGCGTCTAAAGGACTGCACCATCTGGGAGACTGACACCTGCACGGCCACTTACTTCGAGTAGCCAGGCGGTGGCTCAGTTCATCTGCCCTGATTTCGACTGCAGATACTTGTCGAAGGGAATCTCGAAGTAGAACAGTTCCTTGCCATCCGCATTACGCAAGGCGTGCAGGTGCAGCTTGGCGCCTCGCAGCGGATGGGAGAGGTCCGACACATCGTAGAACAGGAATCCCGCTCGCGTGGTGTGGGGCTCGACGACCAGCGCCCCGTATTCGAAGTTGTCGAAGTCCTGCTCAATGTCCTTGTCGCTTGCTTTCGGTTTTAGCTTGATTTTGGGGAGGGGGCCTGGCATGGGGATGCTTTTTCCCTCACGCTCGTTGCGCGTCATGAGGCGCTCGACATCCTCCGGTTCGGCGGCCTGGATTCTGTCTCCGGCGGCGGTCTGAAAGAGGATGCGCGCGTCTCGCAGCGAGATGGGCTTGTCGCCCTGGTTGGTCACGATCAGCCGCACGGGCATAACGCCGTGGCTTAGGTAATCGACGCGGAAGATGGACTCTTTTTCCTTGGTATCGTAGGGTTCAGCGGCAATGGCCACCTTCTCGTCCGGGTGCACCTCGACGGCGGCAAAGGTCGTGGCGGGCTGCACGGGAGGCGGGGTGTGGTCGGTGGCCAGAGCCGGCAGAGCCAGCCCTAACAGCAACAGCGGAATTGCCCCTGAGATCCTCACCGTGCTCGACTGTATCATTCTAGATTGGACTGCGGAAAGGTTTGTCCGTCACGCATGATTCTGTTCTTCTACAACCTCGCTCTGCTGGCGACCCTTGTGGCCGGCGCTCCCTTCTGGTTGTGGAAGATGGCGACGACGCACAAATACCGCAAGGGACTAGCGGAGCGGCTGGGCCGAATTCGACCGTTTCCCGATAGGCGCGGCAGGCCCGTGATCTGGCTCCATGCCGTCTCCGTGGGCGAGGTGCTGGCCGTTAGCCGGCTGGTTGGCGAACTGGACCGGGCTTTTCCGGAGTTTTTGCTGCTTATTTCGACGACCACACGCACCGGCCAGGAGTTGGCTCGGCAGCGCTTCGGAGCGGACCGCGTCTTCTACTGCCCGCTGGACTTGCCCTGGGCTGTGCGGGCCTATCTGGAGGCGCTGCAGCCGCGGATGCTGGTGCTGGCGGAGACGGAGTTCTGGCCCAACCTGCTGAGCGGCTGCTTTCGCCGGCAGATTCCGGTGGCCGTGGTAAACGCCCGCATCTCTGACCGGTCGTGGCCGCGCTACCGGCTTCTGAAACGGCTTTGGCGGTCCTTCCTCAGCAGGGTTTCCCGGGTGCTGGCGCAGAGCGAGACGGACGCCGAGCGGCTGAAGGCTATCGGCTGCGCACCGGAGAGAGTTTCAGTCGCGGGCAATCTGAAGTTCGATGTGCGGGCCGCGCAGGAAGCAGACGCGACGCGGCTGTTGAAGGCTCTGGCTCCGGGGCTGAGAATCGTCGTTGCCGGCAGCACGCTTGAGGGCGAAGAGGCGGCGCTGCTGGAAGCATGGCCTCGGATGCTGGCTGTAGATCCCAAGCTCGTGCTGGTACTGGCTACGCGCCATCCGGAGCGGTTCGCCGCTGTCGTTACGCTGCTGGAGCAATCGGGGATTCCGTGGGTGAGACGCTCGGAGTGGCGAACGCAGGCGGAAGGCTCGATTGAACAGATCCGGCCAGGCCAGATTGTTCTGCTCGATACCATTGGAGAGCTGGCTTCGGTCTACTCTCTCGCTGCGGTTGCTTTTGTCGGCGGCAGCGTGGTTGCAGCGGGCGGCCACAATCCGCTGGAGCCGGCGCAGTTTGGGGTTCCCATCGTGATGGGGCCCAATTACGTGAACTTCCGCACGATCACCGAGGACCTGCTTGCCCAGGACGCTCTGCGGATTGCGGCGCGCGAGGAACTGGCCGCGACGCTGATTGAGTTGCTCAAGGATCGGCAGGCTGCCCAAGCGATGGGCGAGCGTGCACGGCGCGTCTTCGACCAGCAGGCTGGGGCCACGGAGCGGTGCGTGACGGCGATTCGAAAACTGCTTGTGGCGCAGGAGCGTGCGTCATGACGCGGGCCACTTCTGCTCGCGGGCTTCTGCTGCCGCTGGTTCCGCTCTACAGGCTGGCATTGGCGCTGCGTGAACTGCGGCTTGGCAGCGGGCTTGAGCCGGTGCGACGGCTGCGGTTTCCGGTTGTCAGCGTCGGAAGCCTTTCCGTGGGCGGATCGGGAAAGACGCCGTTGACCATTGCATTGGCGCAGGCACTCACGCGGCGCGGGCTGAGCGTCGATGTGCTCTCGCGCGGGTACGGACGGCGGAGCAAAGAGGCGCTGCGCGTTGACCCGAACGGCGCTGCCGAAGAGTATGGCGACGAGCCGCTGCTGATTGCGCGCGAGGCAGACGTGCCGGTTTATGTGGCCGTGCAACGGTACGAGGCGGGACTGTTGGCCGAGGCTGCGTTACGGGATTCGAATGGCCGCGTCGTACACCTTCTCGACGATGGGTTTCAGCATCGTCAGCTCGATCGCGACGTAAACATTCTGTTGATGGACAGCCGCGATTGGCAGGATCATTTGCTGCCCGCGGGAAACCTGCGCGAGCCGCTTGCGGCCATGCGGCGCGCCTCGGTGATCGCCATTCCAGCAGAGGACGTGGAACTGGAGATTGTGCTGAAGGCCGCGGGCTGGCGAGGTCCGGTCTGGCGGCTGCGGCGGCGCATGGAGGTTCCGCCCGTTGACGGTCCGGTTGTGGCGTTTTGCGGGATCGCGCGGAGCGAGCAGTTTTTTGCCGGGCTCGCAGAGGCGGGTTTGCATCTTGCTTCGCGGATCGCATTTGCCGATCACCACCACTACAAGACCCACGATCTGGACTGCATTCGGGACGCGGCGCGCAGCACGGGAGCGAAGGCGGTTTTCACAACGGAGAAAGATCGCGTTCGGTTCGGCAAGTTGGGCGAATCTCTTCCGCTCCAAACGGCGCGGCTGCGGATTGAGATTGAGAACGAGGCGGAAGCTTTCGATGGGCTGGTGAAGGAACTCAGCTTCTAGTTCTCAGCTCTCGCCGGAGCGGATGCGGGAGACGCGCAAAAGTGCCTCGTACCCCCGGTAAAGGGTCGATTAGCCTACAAAAGAGCGATGAAAAGGCTCGTTTTTTCGTTTTTTTGCAGGATAGTTTACTGATTGGTTACGAGGAGCGTCTTGTATCTTATTGATTATGGGTATGTTAAAAATG